>Ga0255164_1000282_pt1 | contig 12997 bp, 14 predicted proteins | sample Atl_Cont_RepA_8d_FD_183613 | JGI IMG/M metagenome (GOLD analysis project Ga0255164, IMG submission 183613) | Freshwater microbial communities from Altamaha River, Georgia, United States - Atl_Cont_RepA_8d | ecosystem: Environmental > Aquatic > Freshwater > River | place: USA: Georgia | collected... | reverse complement strand
ATTAGATACCGATGTAAAATTTCATACTAAACTTTTTAACCCTGCAATGTTTTTCATCACAAATAATTTCGAAGGAAGTGTGAATGATGAAAAATTCCGAAATCTTAATAAAGATTTTGTAAATAGTCGTTTAAATAGATTTATGAGAGATTTAGAAGAAGTTGGTCAACAATTGACCTATGTATATTTTGGTGGAGCTTATTTTATAGCAACAAATGAAGATACTTCTATTGTTTATTATTATGATCCAGAACAAACAAAAATTTACATAAGAGGATATTTTATTCAATATTCGTTATGGGAATCCCTTACAGTTGAAGAACGTAGAGAGATTATAGAACAAGATAGTTCGTTAAAAAATGTGATTATGCATAGTTGGGACTATATAAGACGAAAAGGAATACAAGAAAAGGAAAGAAAGCAACAAGAAAAATTGGTTAAGAAGTCAAAACGTTTGAGCAAATTGCCTGTATCACGATCTCGTGCATCCTCTTCTAGACGTGTCAAGAGAAGTTCCAGTGTCAAGAGAAGAAAAAGTAAAAAGTAAAAATACAGTACTTAAATATTTCCATTAATTCTTCTTGATATTTCTCTTAGCAAATCAAAGAAAAATGTTGCTAAACTATCGTTGAGTATACCTATTTGCGCAATGATTCTCCAAAGGTGTAAATATTTTTGCACTTGCATAACCTAGTTTTATAGTGATATTTCTAATCATCTCGTTTTTGAAACGCACGGTATAGATTTTACTAAAGATGTTTTTCCATGGGCATTAATTGTAGCTTGTTTATTCATTTTATATATAAATATACGTTTATATAGATATAATGCTTCAGACTTGAGATATACCTTAGTTATTTTTTATGGATTTCTTTCTATTTTTTCTGATAGATTTCTTTGCTGATTTTCTATTTTTTCTATTCAATTTCTTTGCCGATTTTGTTTTAGATTTCTTTCTATTTTTTCTAATAGATTTCTTTGTTTTAGAACCAAACTTAAGTTTTAATCGTGCAAGTCTACGTTGGAAATCTTCATCAGTTTGTCGGTTGGCTAATTCAATTTCTTCTTTAACTGTTCTTATTCTTTTATAAATAACTTTTAATAGGAGTTGTACAGTCTCCTCGTCATAACCACTGAACTGATTAAAAGGATCTCCTTGATTTAGCACATCAGAAACATATTTCCAATATACTTTTACTTTTTCTAATTGTTTCAGATCGGTTAATTCTTTGACCTTTTCTCTGTGTAATTCGACGGTGTCTATAAATAATTTTTTTCTCATTTCTTTATCTGAGAGAGATGACATTTATATTATATATTTTATTTATTTTTAAGTTTCTTGTAATTATAGACTTACATCTCCTCAAACAACAACAAGAAGAAATGAAAGCAAAAGAATTCACACATCGAAATTAGTAGAGGCAAAACGTGGTCAAAGTTCTAAATTTAAACAAGGCTCTTGGATTCACCCTGATCTTGCAATACAACTTGCGCAATGGATTTCACCTTCTTTCGCCCTCCAAGTAAGCCGATGGGTAAGAAGTCTCTTCAACGAAGGTACATGTGATCACACCGTGGTTCACTATCGTGCATGTAAAAATGAAGAGGATATGTCAACCGCGGAAACAATATCAGTCGCTTACGCGACTTTAAGGAACAAGCCAACCGAGATCGATTTGTTTTACCTGAAAATCGGGATATTTCATTCTTTATCAAAACCATAGATCAGTGCGTTGAGTTTTTGAATTGAATTATATTTTTTGACATTATTTTTTATTTTTTTGACGTTTTTTGTCAAAAAATAATTTTCTTGTTATATATAAAATAATGGATTGTGAATACTGTCATAAAAAATTTACAACTAAATATTTACTTACACAACATCAAAATAAAACTAGATATTGTCTTGAATTACAAGGAAAAAATGATACTTTACATGAATGCGAATATTGTAAAAAATCTTTAAGCACAAACGAAAGGCTTATTACACATTTGAATACTTGTAAATTAAAAAAACAGAAAGAATTAAATGATAAAGATATATATTATCAAAATATAATAGCCATAAAAGATAATGAAATTAAAGAACTAAAAGCAAAGCTCGAGAAGTTTGAGAATGCTGTGATATCGGTGGCGGAGGCGTCGAAGACGCCGATATTTAGCGACAGCGATAAGGAGGATGAGGAGGATGAGGAAGATGAAAACGAAAACCTTCCTCTTAATGTCTATCAACAACTCAATCAAGTTGCTAACACTATCGGCAATACAAAAGAAGAAAAGGAACCGTTAATTCTATCTTCTCTCACTATCAACTCCATTACCATCACTTCAAGATGTCTTGACCACTATGTAAACGCAACCGAACTATGCCAAGCCGGTGGAAAGAAATTTAACCATTGGTATAGTCTTGACACTACTAAAGATCTCGTAAAAGAATTATCTTTCGATACCGGAATTCCGGCATCGAAATTAGTTGAAGTGAAACGAGGTGGAAATAATAAAAGGCAAGGCTCTTGGATTCACCCTGATCTTGCAATTCAACTTGCACAATGGATTTCACCATCGTTTGCTCTTCAAGTAAGTCGATGGGTAAGAAGTCTCTTTAACGATGGTACTGTCATTATTGATTTACAACTTCTCAAACAACAACAAGAAGAAATGAAAGCAAAAGACCAGCGTATAAAACAACTTGAAGATGTATGTCTGACAAAAAGAAAACGCATCGAATATCCAGAACAAAATGTCATTTATCTTCTCACCACCGAAGACCATCTTAAACGTCGTACTTATATTATAGGTAAAGCAAAAAATCTTACTAATCGTCTCAGCACGTACAATAAAACATGTGATCACACTGTAGTTCACTATCGTGCATGTAAAAATGAAGAGGATATGTCAACCGCAGAAACCATGGTCATCAGTCGCTTACGCGACTTCAAGGAACAAGCAAACCGTGATCGATTTGTTTTACCTGAAAATCGGGATATTTCATTCTTTATCACAACTATAGACCAATGCGTTGAGTTTTTGAATATCAATTAACAATTTATACAAGTTATGCAAAAACTTTTATAATGAATGTTAAAAAATGCAAATATTTTGCAAAAAATGCAAATAAATATTTATTTTCTTGTATATAATAAATATTAGAAATATGGATTGTCAATTTTGTAATAAAACTTTTATTAATAAATACAATCTTTCTCAACACCAAAAAACAGCAAAATACTGTTTAGCTTTACAAGGATTAACAAATGATCTATTTAAATGCGAATTTTGTTCAAAATCTCTTAGTACACAAGATCGTCTTCAAACTCATCTAAAAATATGTAAAGAAAAACAAAAAGAAGACTATGTTAAAGATTCTACTGAAGAAATTTCAGAATTAAAAGAAAATATTCAAAAACTACAAAATATTATAATTGAAAAAGACAATATTATATTGTCCATAAGAGAAAAAGTTAATGAAAAAGAAGCAGACATCAAAGAACTAAAAGCGAAGCTCGAGAAGTTTGAGAATGCGGTGATATCGGTGGCGGAGGCGTCGAAGAGCAAGGCGACGTCGATTACATATAATACCAATAGCAATAATCAGGTTAACAATAACACTCAGTTTTTGAATTTATCGTCGGAGGTGATCGAGCCGCTTTTGAGAGAGAAGCTTACGTTTGAAGTGGCAAAACAGGGGCAAAAGGGGTTGGCAACGTTTGTGTTGAAGGAGATGTTAAAGGGGCCAGAAGGGTTAAAGTATAAATGCAAGGATACTGCCAGGCAAAATTTTGAGTATATCAATAAAAACGGAGAGATTGAGAAGGATGTGAGAGCAAAAAAATTGACCAAGGCGTTGATTGATAGCAAAGTAGAAAAGATTGCTGGAGAAATAGGCAGTGATGAATGGCGCGATGATGATGAAAAATATACACGTTATGGTAAAAGTGTAACTGAGATAGTGACATTAAGCGTCGACGACACCACCTTTAGAAACACATTAACTGCCTTAACTTCATAAGGAAAAGAATGAAAAAAAGAATGAAAAAACGAAATAAAGAATATCCAAAAATTTTTTATAGACACACACACACAAAATTTGTGTGTGTGTAGATCGCGTGAGACCTATTTTTGGTTATTTTTATTTTTTATAATTTTATTAATTTACATATTTTACATAATATATAAATAATATGATCAGATGATAAGATGATATCTTTCAAAACCTTTCAAAACACACATAGAATGTGTGTTTTTTTATATTTGATTTTTGTACTTACCGTTTGTACTTACCTTTTTCAAGCGAGAAGAGGGCACGGTCTAATAGAAGGCTGAGTAGTTGATGGCGTCGGCGGCGCTGGAAAAGAAGGGCGTCCGGAACGATGCAGCGGTTTCTTGTCGGTAGCGTTGGACGACGGGTACCGTGGCGGAATCATCTCCAACTTTGGAGAGATACTCGTCAAATGCATGGTCTGATGAGCAAGACCAACTTGAGAGATTGCGGACGAGGGTTTCGATGGTGCTGGGGATGTTCTTGTTTTCGCGTGTCATTTCGGCCACGTTGATGAGCTGTGTCAACATTTGAATCACACGGGCATCCAATACTTGTTGGGATGCCAGAAAGGAGCGGAGTTCGGTGTACTGGTTCATCTTAGAGCGCGTTGTTTGTTTTTTCTGTTTTACGTTTATAAAATTCAATTTTAGTTTTTTGAAATTAAAGGAAATGAAAGGATGAAAAAATATTATAATAATTATAATATTTTATCGCAGGTTTCCAAAAATATTTGTCTCTAATTATCATCTTTTTGTTCAATAGTACTTTCTACAAGTTCTGTGATAATATTTAATAGATGACGATTTCTTCTATCAAAACAATCTTTCAAACGATTTAATTCTTGTTCGTCTTTGATGATATTCTTTGCGATATTTTTCAAAAGAGTGCTAAATTCTTTTATATCTTTTGTAGATTTTGCAAAGGGGAAAGTTGATAAGAAAAGATCTTTATAGCCTTGTTTCATATAAATTACAGACTTATGATATACAAAACAAGCAAATATTTTTATCGTATATTCATCCAATTTATCTGCTAGTTTTTCATAGATAAGTTCTTGAGGAAAAATGGAAAAATAGATATCATAAAGATGATACGATCGTACAGATTGTGATCGTCTAACAAAATCTATTAATTGGTCATGAATTTGTTGTAACAAATAAGAAACAGCCCATTTCAGACCATCTACTGATTTATCTCGTTTAGGAGCAATAACGCCTGCTTTTTTGGATTCTTCGTCATACATTATGTACTCATTTAGGCAGGTGTCAATCGTAAAACCTCGTTTTCTGTATTTGGAAATACGATTTACAATAAATGAATTCATATCGTTGTACAACGATTTTCGATAATCTGGTTTTAGGATTCCACATTTGTTGCGAACTCCGTATGGATCAGATGCATAAGTCGCGTTTCCATCCCACCATATTTCGCAAAAAGATAAATCAAAATTTGTGATAACTTTTTCAATTGGAAAATGATCGGGAATAATCATAATATCAATACTGCGTTCAATATTGTTTCGGTATTGTCTATAAAATACGAATCGGGCCAAAATATTATTCTTTTTGAAAAAGGATTGATCATACTGGCTTGCTTGATGAAAATAATTACACATACGATTATGATACCCGATCAATTTTAATTTATCAAGTAGCAGTTTTGCTTTAGAATAATGAACATAAATATCGAGATCATTAATTTTATAATTTCCAAAAGAGGAAAGAATGCTTCCGCCGGCAATTAATGCTTCTGAATTAATAATTGCTTCATGAAATTCCTTAAATTCAGTTTCGTTATTATTGAAATACATAAGAAGTTTATTTTCAACATTAGTATTTTCCGTCGGGGTCATTTTTGACTCATATGTAATCACCATTCCTAACATTTCTTCTGAATTTAATTTCAGGTCATCTTCGTCAGATAAAAAGGAGCCTCGGGTGTCTCTCTCAGATGAATCTTCGTATCGAAACAAATTCACTATTTCATTTCGACCGTGTTCTCCAACATAATGATCATATAATTGCTTACGAATCGATGAAACGGAAGGCAATGTTTCATTATACGGCACACGAAACACTTCGCCGTTTAACAAACGAACAAAAATCGAATGCATTCAAAATTATTAGTTATTCTATAGAATAATTAATTAATAAATAAACTCAATTTTATAAATGAGTTTTTGCGAGATTGAAAATCGTATTGAAAAAATAGAAGAACTGTTAGAAAATTTGAAAGGAAGAAAAAACTATCTTTTATTATGTTTATTGAGGTAGTTGTTGTTTGATCATTTTGAGTTTTTTGACAGGCATTGTCTCTAACTTTTTTTGAATTTCTTCCACCGAGGAGTAAGAAGACCAATCTTCATCTTCATCCATGCCTCTTAATGAATTATCAAGCCAGGCCACGCCTCCTCCTTGCTCATTCCATGGGTCCCAATCCAGATAGGGCTGTTCTTCCATCTGCTCAAGAATTGTGGATCGGATAGAAGAAACAATCTCAGCAGCAAGAGTTTTCGACCGAACTTGGTCTATTTCAACTTTCAATTGGTCTTGAACATATCTCTTTGCCTGAAAAGAGAGGCCCATATCATCTGTTTGTCTCATCAGACGTTTGATGATGACCTTAGGGGTCAAGTACTTTTCAGCTCCAGCCAATGAATATTGTTCTATGTCGGGATTGTATATCAATGTTCCCAAGAGTTCTCGACCACCTTCAGAAGAATCGAGGAAAATGTCCCATACATAGAGATCGTCTTCTACGAAGACAATGTTGTAGGCTATATGATCCAAGAAGACGTTGTATACTTTTTGTGAGATGGTTGCTGGTTCGTAATTATTAGGGATAACTTTACCATCTACAATGAGGGCCATCCCGTCCACTCTTGCTGGAACGCTCGCTCGAATTTCTTCTGGTAGCTCTGCCCAAACTCTAAGATACAAATTAAAGTTAGATTCTCGCGGGTATACCTCGACCTCAAATTGTTCTCCTGACATGAGTTGAACGGTGATCTTATCATCAATTGAATCATGCATCATTCGATACTTTCTCTCTCTTTTATGTCTTACACTCTTACTCTTACGGGTTTTACTTATTTTACTTACACGTTTTGTACTCTTACTCTTACGGGTTTTACTTATTTTACTTACACGTTTTGTACTCTTACTCTTACGGGTTTTACTTATTTTACTTACACGTTTTTTTCTTAAGCTTTTTCTTCTTATGCTCTTTTTAGTACCACTTTTTTTACCACTCTTCTTTTTAGCACTAACATTCTTTTTAGTATTTGTTTTGTTGCCTTTTTTATATACTTTTGTTCGTTCGAATTCATCCCATTTTGAACCAAGCATTTCTACTGCTTTGTAATAAAGTTCATCAGTGTTGATTACCTTATCAGATACTTTCACCCATCTACATACCATATTTTTATTGGGCAAAGACATATAAAGTTTTCCGTCATTTCCTCTCATTGTTTGCATACAATAATCGTTTGCATGAGCGGATGGCGAGTTTCGAATAGATTTTGAAGATGACATTTATATTAAGCATAAGAATAAATTTTGGTAATTGTTTTCTTCTTATAACATTTTTCGTTCTTTTTGAGATATATACTCTGTGAAGAGAAGGAGAATAAGATAAAGGTAAAGATAAACTTATATAACCTATAGGTTATATAATGGTTTTATTAACTTTTTTAATTTTTTTTATATTAATTTTTATTGATTTTAATCTCTTCAGCGCCTTCACATACTTGGCATTTCTCTCTTCATTCTCTCTTCAGACAATATTGACCCACTCCTCGGCGTCCTTGATACAGAACTCCAGATGAGTGATAGAAGAGTGAGTCAGCTTGATCTCGGACTTGTTCAGGCGTTCTTGGAAGAATTTGAATTTTTCCTTGATGTCGACGAGCTCCTTCTTGAACGCGTTGATCTTGGCAGGGTCTTGCTTGACTCTTGTTCCCAAGAAGGAAAATCGGTAGGAAGATGAAAAATCGCTGATTTCACGCCCGAAATCTTGCAGCCTCTCCTTGAAGTTGTCGAGGAGATTGATGACGTGTCTCTTTGCGACGAAAGCTTTCGCTGCACAGAAAAGGTGGGACAGATCTTCTCCCAAAGATTGAAGGCCGGTGTATTCATTTGATCTCAAAATATGAACACCCTCCAGGATCTTCTTCTTCCTCTCTTCCATCTCACCCGCCTTCTCCTTCGAGAAATCGCATTCGCGTGTCGCCTCCTCCAGGTCCTGTGTCAAATCCTTGATATCATAGAAAAGTTCAAAACAGACATCCTCCGGGTGCCAGACTTCGTAGATTGCCGTGCTCCACATCGTGTTCTCCTCAACCTCCTCCTCGTTGAAGATATTTCGCTTCTGACGCTTCTGCATAAACTGCTCGTTCGACGGAATGATAATTGACAGATCCATATTCTCTTGAGATTTATGTATTATTTTTAATATTATAAACGTAAAATCGATTTTATTTTTACGAATAAATTGAAACGTGGATATAAAAGAGAGATAAGAGATAAAAGAGATAAGAGATATGAGGTCTATTCAGACACATTATTGTCGCGTTCAATGGAACGAATTGATGCGAATTTATGTAGAAGAAGATGTAGAAGATGTAGAAGAGAAAGATAAAGAGAAAATACATTTTGAACTTGGTTATCGACTTAAGGGTTCAGAGGAACCTGTATTTTTCAAATGGAAATACAATGTGGAAATTGCAGAAAATAAGAGTGATAAGAGTGATAAGATTACTCTAAAATGTGTTGACGTTATAGATAAAGAAAAACGTATCGATAAAGAAGAAGTAAAGTATAATATTTGGCATACAGAGAAATGCAATGAAATGGAGAAGAGGTTTCCCAAGTTTGCGAAAGATCTTATCCAAAATTTTCCAAAGGAAGATTGGAGTCAAATCATTATAGAATTATTTCCATCTATTTCTTGTTATCCGCAACGGCATTGTATGTTAGATTCATCGATTGTAAAAGACAATGAAAAAGAGATACTTATGTTTGAAAATATGCTTGCAAAAGATTGGATTCAAAACAAAAGAAGAGATAATTGGGATAATTGGGATAATTGGGATATAATTAGAAAATAATTATATTTTATATATATAAAAATGCCAAAAAAATCGCTACGACGTCCAAGAAAATCGTCAAAAAAATCGTCAAAAAAATCACTAAGACGTCCAAGAAAATCGTCAAAAAAATCGGTTAGAAAATCGACACTAAAACGTTTAAAAAATGATGAAAAAATAAAGGCATATTTCAGAGATGAACTTAAAAATTATAATGACTATTTGTTTCCTAGTGTATGGAGACATCCAGTTTCTAGAAAACAGGTAAGGTTAACTGACAGGGACAGAATATTATTTGAAGAAGTAAAAAAAGAGTTGGGAATTAAAGGAAAAAGATGTAATGTTAAAAAGAGTCCTACAAATAAAAGAGAAGACTTAATTAAAGAGCTCAAAGCTTATGTAAAATGTTGGGAAAAGAAAACAGGAAGAAACCAAGATTTATCTAATGAAAGACTAAAAAATGATTCCCTGAATCAGATTAAAGAGCATTTAAAGTTTTATAGAGAAAATAATGATTTATAAATATTTGATTTGTAAACTTATAAGTGTATTGACTTATAAGTTATATTTTTTACTTATTTTACTCATACAATTTTTATATTTATTTTTTATTGACCCACTCCTCTGCCTCTTTGATATAAGTTTCGAGATCCTTAATAGAATCGACAGAATAGCTTAGATCTTCCTTACCGATCTCTTTCTTGTTCAAGGATTCTTCCTGGAAGAATTTAATTTTTTTCTTGATACATACGAGCTCCCTCTTGAACTCGATGATTTTCAATGGATCTTCCTTCACTCCCAATAAGCGGTAAGAGGAAATAAACTCGTTAACATCAAACTTGAGATTACGGATTTGTGTCTCGAAATTTTTGAGGAGCTTGAATGTTTGTTTTTTTGAGACATAGGCTTTCGATGAAAGGAAAAGATTGTGCAAGTAAGTTCTCAAATAACAAGTTTCTAAACTTACAAGGTCCTCGTATTTTCTCAAAATATGAACACCCTCCAGGATCTTCTTCTTCCTCTCTTCCATCTTTGTGGCCTTCTTTTGTGAAAAATCGCACTTCTTTATCGCTTCGTTCATCTCATTTGTCAAATCCCTGATATCATCCAAAAGTTCAAAACAAATATCCTTTCTATCCAAGACTTCGTAGATTGCAGTGCTCCACATTGTGTTATCATGAATATCATGAATATCATGAATATCATGAACATCCTCGACATCCTGGACATTGATAGAACGATTCCTCTTAATATTCCAGGTGATCTTATCGTTGTTCGGTGGTATGATAATGACCAGATCCATATTCTCGTTTGTATTATTTATATTCGTTAATATAAACGTAAAATCAATTTTAATATTTTTAAATATAAAAATATAAAATGGCTGGTGTTCATCAATTACCACCTCCTAATTTACCACAAGGAACATCTTTTCAAAATACAGATCAACTTATAAACGATTATTTTTATGAAATAGACGCGGGAGGTGGAGGAAATTGTTTGTTCCGCTCCCTATCATATCTACTATCAGATATTCCTAATAATCATGATTTGATTAGACTCCAAATATGTACATATGATTTACCGGAAGAGGTAAAGGATTTTATTGATCAAGATGAAAGAAAGGCTATGTGTTTAGATGGCACGTGGGGGACAGATCTAGAAATACAAATAGCATCAATAATAAGTAAAAAACCTATAATTGTTTATAAAAAAGATCATCTAACAGGTATTTCAGGTATATGCTCGGCATCATCTCATATTCCTCGTATAGTATCTGGTGAAATTTTTACCGGAGTAAGAAAATATTTAGTTGAACAGCCTTATTCTCTTATTAATCGTAGAATATATTGTATATATTTACCAGTTGAAGACACGGCAGATGAACCATTAATACTTTATAATTTAGACCAAAATCATTATAGAGCGTTAAAACCTCAATTTCATATAGTTGCATATGGTATGAATACAAAAAGAAAGACTAAGAGTATAAGAAAGAGTTCAAAAAGAAAGACTAAGAGTATAAAAAGAAATAAGAGTATAAGAAAGAGTTCAAAAAGAAATAAGAGTATAAGAAAGAGTATAAGAAAGAGTTCAAAAAGAAATAAGAGTATAAGAAAGAGTTCAAAAACTACTAAAAGAAAGAGTAGTTCAAAAAGAAAGATGTAAATTATTCAAACTATATTCGAATTATTCTTTCCATTTTTTATTTCCCGTAAAGCATATGACTATTGTGTGAAGCAAATCAGTTAGAAAATTTTGATGTTCTGGGGTATCTGTAATAAAGTCGTTTATTTTTTTTGACAAATCTCTGTATGAAGATAACCTTAGTTCTTTTTCGGCAATTGTTGAATTTGGAGAATTATAAATCTCTTCGAATAATTTACCGTAGTTTCGATATTCGTTCATCAATTTTATATTGTCATTCATCTTGTTATGCGGCGCGAAAAACGTGTTAAACAACGATATGATAACTGCTGTTAAGCTTATTGATGTGTTTACCGTTTCGCTTAATAAATTTTTAGTGGTTGACTGACCAGATGTTAAAAGGGTGATAATTGATAAAATTAAATTTAAGGGAGATGCGATGTTAGACCAAAAAGCGGCCGCGACATATGATTTCCACCATTTGAATCCTATCCTCTCATTTAATTCATTTTCTATATTAGTCAACTGTTTAATTATAATGACATCCTTTTCTTCTAGTATTTGTTCCCGTTTTATATTTTTTATGTCAATTTTTATCATTTCAAGTTCTCTTCTAAAGTTGTCTTTCTTATCTTTCTCTTCATCTTTCTCGTCATCTTTCTCTTCATCTTTCTCGTCCTTTATATCATTTACAACCTTTTCATTATCGTTTGGCATTCTTTTTCTTTCTTTTCTTCCTTTTCTTTCTTTTCTTCCTTTTCTTTCTTTTCTTCCTTTTATATCTTTTTATATAATCTACAAAATCTTTTTTGAAACAATGATAACACTAGAGTCTTCGGAAAACCCATTTTCGAGCCATATCTTTTCTGTCTTTTCTTTTTTACTTTCGAAAAAAGAGATGCAATGTACTCCCAATATTTGTCCGTTTGGGCAATACTTTAGAGATCCGTCTAACAATTTTATATAATGGTGTTTATCTGGCTGCAAATCATATTTTTTGATACCATTTATGTTCACCAAATCAATTGAGAGATAGTTTGTGTTATAAAGAGGAAAAACAAAGCTTTCGTTATAACGTCTATACAAAAATTCTTTCCAGTCATAGCCTGAATATTGCCCTAGAGTATAAAGAGTATAATGAGGGTCGTACTGAATATGACTTAGATATTTGAATTTGTTTACAAGACACGGAAGAGACAATATTGTTGATAAACTGGACATCTTCTCTTTCTTTCTTATTTTATTTTAGAAATTATTCTATAAATATTTATAGAATAAATAAAGAATGTGTGATACGACATTTAGTAGTCAATTTCCTGCAACATATACTGGAATAGACATAGCAAACGCTCAACGGTATGCGTCAATGAGAATGTTATATGAAAAAGTTCAACAATATAATTCAGCTAATACAACTCCTTCAAATCAGCCTCCCCTTGAATGGATAAATCGTTATCCAGATGGTAAACAGACAAGCTACCCTTGTGATATGAATAACACGGGTTTGAAATGTTATGAAGGTGCAGTTCGTATATCTAATGAGGATGAATGCAATGCCAGAAGTGTTTATAATCCAGACGCAACTAATCCAAACGATTATTTTAAATATTTACAATGGCTTCCTCCTTTAAAAAATACAACCGATCCGTATTCTTATAATTTTGACTTGAGTAAAAGATCTCAAGGTGATTGTTATTATGGAAATTGGATGTATAGAAATG
>Ga0255164_1000216_pt1 | contig 15159 bp, 19 predicted proteins | sample Atl_Cont_RepA_8d_FD_183613 | JGI IMG/M metagenome (GOLD analysis project Ga0255164, IMG submission 183613) | Freshwater microbial communities from Altamaha River, Georgia, United States - Atl_Cont_RepA_8d | ecosystem: Environmental > Aquatic > Freshwater > River | place: USA: Georgia | collected... | reverse complement strand
CTTCGACACCGTAACCCCCGAAACCTGTCGATTCATGCGAAAAACAGGCCGCGATGTTAAGGTCTCGCAGCCGGAATTGCCACCACGTGGGTCGCATGATCGCCCTAATCCAACGCGTCACCGAAGCGAGCGTCACCGTAGCGGGTGAATGCATCGGCGAAATCGGACCGGGATTACTGGCCTTGGTCGGCGTTCGACCGAGTGATGACGAGCAGACCGCCCAGCGGTTGCTCGAGCGGCTTCTCGCTTACCGGATATTCGGCGATACCGAAGGCCGAATGAATCTTTCGCTCGCCGACACGGGCGGCGGCCTGCTCCTCGTACCGCAGTTCACCCTTGCCGCCGACACCCGAAAAGGCAACCGCCCCGGTTTCAGCACCGCCGCACCGCCCGCACAGGCGGAACGTCTGTTCGACCATTTGTGTGCGATCGCACGCCACGCTCACCCGGTGGTCGCGACGGGGCGGTTCGGCGCCGATATGAAAGTGGCGCTGATCAATGACGGTCCCGTGACGTTCTGGCTGCAAACCCCGGAAACCGTCTAACATCAGCGCTGTCCAAATCATCAGCCAACCACGCGGGCTGCAGAGGTCGTTATGGGAATCGGAATGCGCGAATTGATCATCATCCTGCTGGTGGTCCTGCTGGTATTCGGCGCCAAGAAACTGCGCACGATCGGCTCTGACTTGGGAGCCGCCGTAAAAGGCTTCAAAAAAGGCATGAACGAAGGCGACGCCGAAGAAAGCCTGAAGCAAATCAAGCAGGAGGCAACCGATGCCGATTTTCCCGAGTCGGCCAAAGCATCCTCGACCGACACGAAAACTTCCGACCGTAACGGCTGAGCCAGCCCGCCGGTCGCGGGCCTGACGAATCATGTTTGAAGTCGGCTTCAGCGAATTGCTGTTGATCATGGGTCTCGCACTACTCGTGCTCGGCCCGGAAAAACTCCCCAAAGTCGTCGGCCAGATCGGGCGGTGGATGGGTCGAGCCCGCGCCATGGCTCGTCAGTTCCGCGAACAACTCGAAGACGAGACCGCGGAGATCGACCGTCAGCGCAACGCGCCGCCGCCTGCGCCAACCGCGTCACCCGAGTCACCCGCGCCCGAATCCTCGAACACACCCTCTGCCGACTCAAACAACGTCACACCTCCGAATGAGCCAAGAACCTGAGCAACTCGCCGAGGGCACGCTGATCTCGCACTTGCTCGAGCTGCGCGATCGACTACTGCGTGCCTTCCTCGCCGTGATCTTGGCGTTCGTGCCAACCGCGTTCTTCGCCAACGAGGTATTCACTTTCGTTGCTCAACCGCTCATCGACCAATTACCGAAAGGCGCCTCGCTCATCGCCACAAGCGTGATCTCTCCTTTCATGACGCCTTTCAAGCTGGCGTTTTTCGTCGCGCTGTTCGCGGCGATGCCCGTTGTGCTCTATCAGGTGTGGGCGTTCGTTGCGCCGGGACTCTACCGACACGAGAAAAGATTTGCGCTGCCGCTGCTCGTCTCGTCGATTATTCTGTTTTACGTCGGCATTGCGTTTGCCTACTTCGCCGTATTTCCCGTGATGTTCCAGTTTTTTGCGAGCACGACGCCGGCAGGCGTGACGATGATGACCGACATCACGAGTTACATGGATTTCGTATTGACGATGTTCCTGTGCTTCGGCCTCGCGTTTGAAGTGCCGGTCGTCGTGGTATTACTCGTGCTCACGGGTCTCGTCAAAGTGGAAAAGCTCGCCGAGATCCGCGGCTACGTACTCATCGGAATTTTCATCGTGGCGGCGGTGCTCACGCCGCCGGATGCCATTTCACAGACCATCATGGCTGTCCCGATGTACCTCTTGTACGAAGGGGGCCTCGCGATGGCGCGACTCATGAACCGGATGCGGCAACCCGCATGACGGTTTCCAACGATTATTTAGAGGGGGGAAGGCATGGATAACAACAAAACTTTTCTCGGTCATCCGCGTGGTCTCGCCACGCTCTTCATGACTGAATTCTTCGAGCGCTTCACTTACTACGGTATGCGCGCACTACTCGTGTTGTTCTTGGTCGCCGCGACCGATGGTGCAAACCCGGGATTCGGCATGGACCGCGAAACAGCAGGCGCTGTGTATGGTCTCTACACGGGAGCCGTCTTTCTGTTTTCTTTGCCGGGAGGCTGGATCGCCGATCGTCTGATCGGCCAGCGGCGTGCGGTGTATTGGGGCGGCATCATCATCGCCATCGGAAACTTCCTGCTCGCCATTCCCGGGGGCGCGTCCGTGTTCTATCTCGGCCTCGCGACCATCGTGATCGGCGTGGGTCTGCTCAAGCCGAACATCTCGGCAATCGTCGGCGGGCTCTACGACGGTCAGCCGGGCGCGCGGCGCGATGCGGGGTTCTCCATTTTCTACATGGGAATCAACCTCGGCGCGCTCATCGCGCCCTTCATCGCAGGCACCATCGGTGAGTCTTGGAATTGGCGCGCAGGGTTTGGCTGCGCGGGCGCCGCGATGCTGATCGGTGTTCTCCAATACCGCATGACGGAAAAATATCTGGGTGATGCCGGGCTCGCACCGGCCAATTTGACCGATTCGGAACGTGCGCAGGGTTGGCGCAGCGTCATCATCGGAAGTGCTCTCGTCGTGATCCTAGCGATACTTCTCTATACGGGGGTCATTCCGGTCACGGTCACCGGTCTTGCGCAGCTCTTTGCGGGCGGCATGGTCGCGGTCGGCTTCTTATTCTTTGCGTGGGTGTTGATCGCCGGCGGTCTCGACGCCGACGAAAAGAAGCGTGTGGGCCTGATCGCACTGTTCTTTCTTTGTGCAGCCCTTTTCTGGGCAGGCTTCGAACAAGCGGCCACAACGTTCAATTTGTTCGCACAGGATTACACCGACCGCTCGTGGTTAGGTCACCTCTTTGCAGACGGTGAGCATCCGGCAGCGTGGTACCAATCTGCCAATCCGATCTTCGTCGTGATCTTTGCGCCATTCTTCGCTTGGGCGTGGGTCGCGCTCGGTCGTCGAAACCTCGATCCGTCCTCGCCCGCGAAATTCGGGCTCGCTCTCGTTCTCGTGGGTGTCGGCTTCCTCGTGATGATGTGGGCGGCGCAGCTCGTCGTGGCCTCCGGCGGCAAAGTCGCGCCGACGTGGCTCTTGCTCACTTATCTGCTGCACACCTTCGGTGAGCTCTGCCTCTCGCCCGTCGGTTTGTCGAACGTGACGAAGCTTTCGCCGAAACGGTATGTCGGTCAGATGATGGGAACCTGGTTCCTCGGTGCTGCCGTAGGTAATGCGCTCGCTGGACTCATCGGTGGTCACGTTGGCTCGGGTGATGCGGCGGCGATGCCTGCACAGTTTCTACAAATGTGCTTCATCGCCGGCGGCGTCGGTCTCGTACTGATCCTCGGATCGCCCTGGCTCAAGAAACTCGCCGGAGATACCAAGTGAGTGGCGGCGCGCAGGCTCTACCGCCGCAGTTGACGCTGCGCGCCGTCGTCCTCGCGATCATCCTCGCGATGATCCTCGCCGCTGCGAACACCTACTTGGGTCTGTTCGCGGGGATGACCATTGCTTCGGCGATCCCCGCAGCCGTGGTGTCGATGGCCGTACTGCGACTCTTCGGGGGCGGCGGCATACTCGAAAACAACATCGTGCAAACGGGCGCATCCGCAGGATCATCCATCGCCTCAGGAGTGATCTTCACGATTCCGGCGCTCGTCATCCTCGGATTCTGGCAAGACTTCCAATACTCGTGGGTGCTCGCCATCGCGGGTCTCGGCGGCATACTCGGCGTGCTGTTTTCGGTACCGCTACGTCGTGCCCTGATCGTCGAGCAAAAGCTCGCGTTCCCGGAGGGTCAAGCTGCTGCAGAGGTGCTCAAAGCCGGTGAAAACCCTGCTCAGGGCATCCGCATTCTCGGCATTGCCGCACTCGGCGGCGCCTTCGCAAAACTCGCGGCGGGCAGTGGTCTCAAGCTCATTCCGGATACCGCGGCGAGCGCTGGTTTCTTCGGAAAGTATCTCGGCTTCGTTGGTACGAATCTTTCGCCGGCTCTACTGGCTGTCGGTTATATCGTCGGGCTCAACGTGGGAATCGTCGCGCTAGCCGGCGCCATGATTTCTTGGAATATCGCGATTCCCTATTACGTTGCCAATGTTCTACCGAGCAACGCCGAGCTTGCACAGGCTGCGGCAGGCTTGCCGGCAGAGGATCTCGCCGGACTCATCTGGTCGAAACAGATTCGTTATCTCGGCGTCGGCGCGATGCTGGTCGGTGGTGTATGGGCACTGATCTCGCTGCGACATTCGCTCGTGTCCGGTGTGCGGAGCGGTCTTGCTGCGGCGCGCGCGAGTGCTGCGGGCCAGGTGATTGCCCACACCGAACAAGACCTACCGATGAAGTCGGTGCTGATCGGCATTCTGCTCTTCACGCTGCCGCTGTGGGCGCTCTACGAAACTATCGTCGGATCGCTCGGCGTCAGCCTGCCGATGACCGTCATCATGATCGTCACGGGATTTCTATTTTGCTCGGTCTCCGCCTACATGGCGGGTCTCGTCGGCTCATCGAACAACCCCGTATCGGGCATCACGATCGCCACGATTCTTTTCTCGGCCGTAGTGCTGCTCATACTCATGGGGCGCGACAGCGAGATCGGGCCCGTTGCCGCCATCATGATCGGCGCCGTCGTCTGCTGCGCAGCCTGTATCGCGGGCGACAATCTGCAAGATTTGAAGTGCGGTTACATCGTCGGTGCGACGCCGTGGCGGCAGCAGGTGATGCTCGGCATCGGTGCCGTGAGCAGCGCACTCGTCATGGCGCCAGTACTCAATTTGCTCGCGCAGGCCTACGGCATCGGCGTGCCGACCGCGGAACATCCGAATCCCTTACTTGCCCCACAAGCCACACTGATGGCATCCGTGTCCAAAGGTCTCTTCGGCGGTCAGTTGCCGTGGGGAATGATTGCCGTCGGTGCTGCGATCGGCGTCGGCATCATCGTTGTCGATGAAATACTGAAAGCTCGCGGATCCACGTTTCGTACGCCGGTGCTCGCCGTCGCCGTCGGTATTTACCTTCCGATCGAGCTGATGACACCGATCTTCCTCGGCGGCTTGATCGGCTTTCTCGCCGAACGCAGCATGCGTAAAGCCGGGTGTGCCGAAGCGGATCTCGAGCGTCGCGGTCGTAAGGGCTTACTGTTTGCCGCCGGCATGATCACCGGTGAAGCGCTCATGGGAATCGCCATCGCGGTGCCGATCGTGACCTCTGGCAGTGCAGACATCCTCGCGCTTCCTTCGTCGATGCACTTCGGCGAATGGTTGGGTTTGATCGTGCTCGCCGTTTTGGGCTGGATGATGTATCGGACGGCGACCCAAGCGGACACCCAAACGGCGTGACTGACGATCTCGCGGCCTCCCGAAAGACGAAGGTTCTCGTTTCGTTCGCGATCGTTTACCTCGTCTGGGGTTCGACGTACGTCGTAACTAAGATCGGAGTCGATCGATTACCGCCGTTCTCGTTTGCGGCGGTGCGCTTTTTGATCGGTGGCGCCTTACTGTGGGTCGTCGCAAGGCTTCTTGCGCGCAGTCGTGGCCTGCCGCTGATGCCGGTCATTCCCAAGCACGAATGGCGTGGGCTGATGGTCGTCGGCTTTTTTGCAGTGTTCGTTTCGAACGGTGCTGCCGTCTGGGGTCTGCAGTACATCCCTTCGAATCTCGCCGCCTTGCTCAACGTCACCTCATCGTTCTGGATCCCGATTCTCGGGATGTTCGGCGCGAGGGCTCAGCCCATCAGCGGACGCGTCGCCACCGGATTGATCACCGGATTCGCAGGGACCGTATTGGTCGCATGGCCTGGCGGTGAAACGGCTGCCGCAGCACTCGCCTGGCCGACACTCATCGTACTCGTCGGTTGCTTCGGTTGGTCCCTCGGCACGTTCTACATTCGTAACTCGGGTACCTCGCTCGATCTCATGACCTTCACTGCGTTGCAGATGCTCTGTGGCGGCGTGATGCTGATCGTCCCCGCTCTGATTGCGGGCGAGTTGATGCAGTGGCGTTGGGACATCGGCGGTCTCGCAGCTCTCGCCTACATGACGATCGTAAGTTCCTGCATCACGTACACCGCTTATGCATGGCTATCGGTCAACGTCACGCCAGCGCAGTTATCGACCTATGCGTTCGTGAATCCCGCGATCGCCCTACTGCTCGGGTGGTGGGTGCTCAAAGAGGGCCTTGGACCCCTGCAAATCGCCGGTACCGTGGTCATTCTGGGCGGAACTTTACTCATCAACTGGCCTCGCCGTTCGCCATCCGCCGAGTCACGCGTTAGCAGCGTGGAACCAGAGGCTCCGCCCGGAGCTTGACGAAATCACTCTCCGCACCGCTGCGGCGCTCGCGCAGAGGGAACTCAATGATGGCCACAAGATTTTGGCCGTCCTCGCCACGGATGTTGGTCAGGCCTTCGTAGCGTTTGAGCAAGCGATCGCTCTTGCGATAAGACACCTCGATGTACGGCAAAAACCAGCCGAATACGCCCGAAAGATTCAGGCGAATCACGCTCACTGTAACGCCCTCGATTTTTGTTTCGCGGTGCTTTTTGACTTTGAAGGTGAGGTAGTCGAGTCGGCTTGGAATGAGAAACGGAAATCTGACGGTCTTGCCCGCTTCGAGCTCCGCCCAGTGCGTGCGCACGAATTCATCGAAACCCGCATCCGACACTAGAGCGACGTCGGTCGAGACCTTGGCTTCGCGCCGCGGGCTCCTTGGGTTCTCTTGCTGAAAGACTCGAGGGCCCTGCGCAGTGCGTCGCAATCCTTCGGTGTATCCACTGCGTGCATCGGTGAAAGTGAATTCTGGCGTCTCTCGCGAAGCGCCGTAAGTGAGCTCCTTTCGTGCGAATGCCGGACCTTCGGCAGAGCAGCGATACATCACGATTCGGGTTTCACCGATCTCTCCGGAGCGTCGTACGTGATGAGACTCTACGTAGAGCAGCCGTCCATCTTCCCGTGAGCGGGCATAGCCTGTGAACTGTTGATCGACTGCCGAAGCGAGCGGCGCCACGATTGCGGCAAGGGTGATGAACGTGGTGACGAGAAACGAATGGCGCATGATGACAGTCATCTGCGACCCAGCAGGTCGAGTCCGCGTGACCCGATGAACCAAGAGCCGAGCCACCCTGTGAGGCTTACGATCAGCGCACCCCAGAGCGCGTCCCAGAAGCCGGATACATCAAAACCCGGAATGATCGCCGCCACGAGCAAGATCATGCTTGCATTGATGACGAGCAGAAAAAGTCCTAGCGTCACCACGCTGATCGGCAGGGTTAACACGATGAGAATGGGCCTGACTACGGCGTTGACGAGGCCAAGCACCACCGCAGCAATCAACAAGGTGGCCGGCTGATCGACGGTAAATCCGTCGACCCAAAGGGTGGCGAACCACAACCCGAATGCGGCGATCACCGCTCTAAGTAAAAATCCGGTCATGTGATCCTCTCGTTATGCAGCATTCTGCCATCGCGCTATGCTTGACCCTCGTTCACCGAGGGGGTTCCCATGTCTGCCGACTATGTTCCGGTTTTTCTGGTCATGCTGATCGCACTTGTCGAATACTTCGGCTTCGCTGCCGCCGTCGGCCGCGCTCGTCATCGCTTCGGCATCAAAGCACCGGCGACAAGTGGCAGCCCCGACTTCGAACGCTACTATAGAGTCCAGATGAATACCCTCGAGGTGCTCATCATTTTTATCCCGGCTCTGTGGTCGTTTGCGATCTTGATCGACCCGATGTGGGCCACTGGACTCGGCGCGCTTTTCATCGTCGGGCGACTGATTTTCTTTCTGGGATACGTCAAAGCTGCCGAGAAGCGAGGTCTCGGATTCGCCTTGTCGTCTATTCCGATGCTCACGCTACTGATCGGCGGGATCGTCGGCGCGATCCGCGCGCTATAACACTCGCCTAGCACGCGCTCTGGAACGTGATGGCTCAGTGGCGTCGTCGCAGTGCGACGATCGCCACGGGAATCAACGATCCGAAAATGATGGTCAACGTGACGAGCCCGAAGTTGTCGCGCACGATCGGGATGTTGCCGAAGAGATAGCCGCCGCCCAAAAAGACAGTCACCCACGATAACGCACCCATCACGTTGTACATCTGAAAGCGTGAGTACTGCATGCGCGCGATGCCCGCAACGAATGGCGCAAACGTGCGCAGCAACGGCAAGAAGCGCGATAGCACCACGGTCTTGCCACCGTGCTTCGCAAAGTAGGCCTCGGTCTGTCGGAGATAGTCGACTTTAAGTAGTCGATATCGGCCGCTGAACGCGGGAGGGCCGATCGCCTTGCCGATGGCGTAGTTGCAGCTGTTACCGAGAATCGCCGCGACGATCAACAACGCCGCGACCGTCGGGGCATGCAAAGTGCCGCTCGTATCGATGGCCGCGAGCGTGCCAACGGCGAAGAGTAGCGAGTCTCCGGGCAGCCACGGAGTCACGACGAGCCCCGTCTCCGCGAAGACGATCACGAACAAGATGGCATAAAGCCACAGTCCATACTGCTGCAGCATCTCGACCAAGTGGGTGTCGAGATGGAGGATGAAATCAATGAAAAACTGTAGAAGTTCCATCATGAAATTTTGGGGGTCTTAGCCTCGGCAGTTCGAGTACCGCGCGGAGCGCGGCGTTGCAGTTCGCGCAGTGCTGCACGAACCTCGTCATCGACACTCGGGTCGGTGGGTGCGGAATCAGGGCCGGACAGTATCACGTCAGGTTCGATTCCCCGCTCGTTGATGTACGTACCGGAGGGCGTCGCATACCGGGAGGTCGTCAACTTGATCGCGTGTCCGTTACTGAGCGGAATGACGCTTTGCACCGAACCCTTACCGTAGGTGCGCCGCCCCACTAGCAAAGCTCGACCATTATCTTTGAGCGCGCCCGCAACGATTTCGGCGGCCGACGCCGACGCGCCATTCACGAGCACGGCGATTTCTATGCCAGCGAGTAATTGACCCGGCTCCGCATCCATACGAAATCGCGCATCGACGGCGCGTCCGCGCGCGACGACGATATTTCCCTGATCGAGCATCGCGTCGGCAACCGCCACGGCACCCTCGAGAACACCGCCTGGATTGTTGCGCAGATCGATGACAACACCTTTCAAGTTGGGCTGCTCGCTACGCAGCCGCTGTATGGTTCGCTCGAAATCGATGGGCGTTGTGTCGCTGAACGACGCGATACGCAAATAGGCATGGCGAGAATCGAGCTTGGCTCCCGTAACGCTGTGCACTTCGACACGCGCTCTCTCGAGCACCACATCGACGAGTTCGTCACGAGCGGCCCGACGTACCGTCAAACGAACCAAGGATCCTGCAGGACCCCGCATTTGCTCGATGGCTTCGGCGACGTTAGTGCCCACTGCCTCGCCATCGATGCGCAAAATGAGATCGCCGGCACGTATTCCGGCTCGCGCAGCGGGCGAGTCTTCTAAGGGCCTCTGAACTTTGATGAATCCGTTTTCGGCAGACACTTCGATGCCGATTCCCGGATAGTTTCCTGCGGCACCACGACGAATTTCTTCGAACTCGCGACGGTCGAGATAAGCCGAGTGGGCATCGAGACCCGACAGCATTCCGCGCATGGCACCGTCGACGAGTTTGTCGTCGGGAATTTCGTCGACATATTCACGACGCACCTGCGCGAGAACCTCGGCTAATCGGCGTGCGTCATCGACAGAGAGCTGCTTCGACAGCACTGCGGTCGTTCCGTTGATCGCGCTCGTCGTACCCGTCGGCGCCGTGATCGGGGAAGTCGTCGCAGGAGCGGGTGTGTCAGAAACGAACATCCAACGCGAGAGGACGACGCCGACCACAAGGCCGGCGATAACGCCCAATATCAAGACCACGCGCGGGGATTTCATTGGGGAGGATTTTACAGACTCGCCGCTCAGGGCTGCCGGTCTTTGAACCAAGGGGCAGGATCCAGCGGGCGAGCGCCCTGACGGATCTCAAAATAAAGCCCGGGTTGAGCGCGCCCACCAGAGTCCCCGACACCGGCGACCGTGTCGCCTGCGGTCACTTGGTCGCCCACCGCACGAAACAACTGATCGTTGTGGCCATAAAGACTGAGGAACCCACCGCCGTGGTCGATGATCATGAGCAAACCTAATCCGGCGAGCCAATCGGCATACACCACTCGTCCGCGATAAATCGCTTTGACGGGTGTGCCCCGGGGCGCGGCGATCACCACGCCATCCCATTTGACCGTTCCGGCTCGACGGTCGCCAAAGCGTGCCTCGAGGCGCCCGGCCGTCGGCCAGGCCAATTTGCCGCGCATCCCCGCGAACGGACTGCGGTTGTCGGAGGGGAATTGAGGTGCAACGCGACGCAAATCGCGAAGCAGCTTCTCGAGAGCGGCCTGCTCGCGTTGTAATCGCTGGAGGCTGGCGTTTCTCGCTCGAGCCTCAGCAGTCAAACTCGCCAATACCTGACCACGTTCGGTGCGCGCTTTATCAAGCCGCGAAACTTCGTCTTTCTGTTCCTGCTCGAGACGCAAGATACGCTCCCGCTCGGTTTCCAGACTGGCATCGAGTACAGAGATTTCACGCAAGTTTTCTTCGATAGCGGTCAGTTGCCCCGCTCGCGCCCTACCGAAATAGCCGTAGTACGAAAACATGCGTTCCGCGCGACTCGGGTCTTCTTGGTTGAGGAACATCTTCAGCGGTTCGTCACGCCCGATGAGGTAGGCCGCGCGCATCTGGGCTGCGAGCTCGGCACGCTCGCGAGCAAGTTCTTGCTCGCGCTGTCGCTTCTGCTCGGCGAGATCGGCGCGGCGCTGTTCCCGGGTCCGTCGCTCCCCACGCAACCGATCGAGTTCGCCTCGCGCCCGATTCGCGGCGGTCTCCGCAGCACGCAGCGCGCGGGTGAGCCGGTCCCGCTCCGCTGCATCTTTTGCCACTTGACCACGGATTCGCTCGATTTCGGTACGAAGTTGCCGTAACTCCGCCTCAGCACGGGCAGCATCCTGAGCGACGGCCGTCGACAGCAGAGCCGCCGAGACCAAAAGGGGAATCCAACGAGTTATCCGTCCGCGCATCGGACCAAATTGTATAATCCCGGTGATGGAAAAGTTGTCCGAATACGTCGCGAACCACCCTTGGCTCGTCTCGCTGGCGGTCGTCGCCGCAGTACTCGTGATCGCGTTCGAGATCCGAGCCCGCCGCGACGCCTACGCTGGCATCTCCCCCCAAGATCTGATCCGTCTGCAAAACCAAGGGGCTTTGATCATCGATCTGCGTAACCCAGAGGCCTACGGTGCCGGCCATATCGGTGGCGCACGACGTATGGATTCCGCCGAGATGCTCACGGCCGGCGATTCGCTCAAGAAGTACAAAGAGAAGAACGTGGTCGTCTATTGCGACTCGGGTTCGACAGGCGCAGCTGCGGCGCGTGTGCTGGAACGCCAAGGGTTTAAGCAAGTCTTCAACCTCCAGGGCGGCCTCACGGGCTGGCGCTCCGAAAATCTTCCGCTCGCAACTGGGCAAGGAAAATCCTGACCATGACCGCCAAGGTCGTGATGTACGCCACCGCGTGGTGCCCTTACTGCGCTCGGGCCCGCGAATTGCTCGAGAGAAAGAAAGCCGACCTCGAAATCATCGATGTCGACCGTGACCCTGCGCTCCGTCAGCAGATGATGACGCGCAGCGGCCGTCACACCGTTCCGCAGATTTTCATCGATGAGATGCACGTAGGCGGATGCGACGATTTACACGCCCTCGATGCCAAAGGCGGTCTCGATCCGCTGCTCGCGGGCTGACGACCACTCTTTAAGTTCATACGGAAATCATCACAGAGGCTTCACGACATGGCTGATCCAGATCCGCGCGCCGACGGCGCCACTCCTCCGGGCGCCGAAGCAAATGCTCCGGAATTCTCGCTACAGTCGGTCTACCTTAAAGACTGCTCCTTTGAGGCGCCCAAGGGTCCGCGCATCGAAGGGCCATGGAATCCGCAGATCGGTCTCGATCTGAACACTGCTTCAGAGGCCATCGCCCCGGATCTTCGCGAAGTCGTGCTCACCGTCAGCATCACCGCCAAACTCGGCGAGGCGACGGCTTTCCTAGTTGAGGTTAAGCAGGCGGGTCTCTTCGGAGTGCGCAATCTTGACGAAGAAGAACATCGCCGTGCGATCGCGGCCATCGCGCCTTCCGTCCTCTTCCCCTACGCACGCGCAACCATCGCCAATCTGGTGTCGCAGGGCGGCTTCCCGCAGCTACTGCTGCCGCCCGTAAACTTTGACGCGCTCTACGCTCGATCACTCGCCGAGGCGGCTGCCAAACAACAGGCGCAGACCCCGCCCGCGAATCTCAACAGCTGACGACGATGAGCGACACGGCCGCACCGCTGGCCGTACTGGGCGCCGGGTCCTGGGGAACGGCGCTCGCCATTCAGTTTGCTCGCGCCGGCCATCCGACTCGTCTCTGGGGTCGCGATGCCGCGCAGCAAGCTGCGATGGTCAAAGCCCGTCGTAATCAACGCTATCTGCCCGATGCGCCCTTTCCAGAAAACCTGTCGGTGGCAAGAGGACTCGATGAAGCCCTCGATGGAGCGAAGGAAATCCTGATCGCCGTGCCGAGCCATGCGTTGCGGGGTCTTCTCAAAGAAATCGCCCCATCGCTGAGCGATGACGTCCGCCTCGCGTGGGCGACCAAAGGCTTCGAGCTCGACACCGGCTTGCTACCGCATCAGGTAGCGCGCGAAGTGCTCGGAAACCGTCGCTCGTTCGCGGTGCTCTCGGGGCCGACGTTTGCACGCGAAGTGGGTGCCGGCTTGCCCACGGCAATGACCATCGCTTCCGCCGACGAAGATTTCGCGAACGCGTTGGCGCGCAGCCTCTCGGCGGCGAATTTCCGTGCCTACACGTCGACCGACATCGTCGGTGTCGAAGTGGGTGGCGCTACCAAAAACGTTCTGGCAGTCGGTGCTGGCCTTGCCGACGGCCTCGGATTCGGTGCGAACACGCGCGTCGCCTTGATCACTCGCGGACTCGTCGAGATGACCCGACTCGGTGTGGCGCTCGGAGCGCAGCGCGAAACGTTCATGGGTCTCGCCGGACTCGGTGACCTCGTACTGACCTGCACAGACGATCAATCGCGCAACCGTCGTTTCGGTTTGTCACTGGCGGCCGGCAAGAGCGTCGACGAGGCACTGAAAGACATCGGGCAGGTCGTCGAAGGTTATTTGGCCGCACGTGCGGTGCATCGCGTGGCGGCTCGCGAAAATGTGGAAATGCCGATCTGCGAAGGCATCTATCGCCTACTTTACGAGGGCATGCCGGCGCGCGAGGTGGTCAAATCCTTGATGACCCGACCGATCAAGGCAGAATTCAGCGAGTAGAGCCCGTGCCCCCGAATCCGTTCTGCCGCCACGCTTCGTAAGTCACGAGGCTGACGGCATTCGAAAGGTTCAGGCTGCGATTGCCCTCACGCATCGGGATACTGACGATCGCGTCATCGCCCGACTCTCGACGTAGGGTGTCCATGATGTCTTGAGGCAGACCGCGTCGCTCAGATCCGAACAGCATCACGTCACCCGGCTGCCAGTTCACCTCGTCGTATCGCCGGGCTCCGCCCGTCTCGACGGCAAACCATCGCGCGGCCGGCTCAAGCGCCTGGCGACAGGACTCGAAATCGGCATGCACGTGTACGGCGGTCATCCATCGGTAATCGAGCCCTGCGCGACGTACCGAACGACGATCGAGATCGAAGCCCAGCGGTTTAATCAGATGAAGCTCCGCGCCGGTATTGGCGCAAAGCCGGATCACATTTCCGGTGTTGGGCGGGATCTCGGGCTCGAATAAAACGATTCGAAACATGCTGCGCATGGTAGCAATGCCGGTGACGTCTATAATCGGGACATGTCTCATGGCGTCCCAGAATCCCTGCACTACCGCTTCCTCGGCATGGATTTCACTTCGCCGATCGTACTGCTGTCCGGGTGCGTGGGGTTCGGTGAGGAATACACCCGGGTCGAGGGGTTTTCGAATACCGATTGCGGCGCCGTCGTGCTCAAGGGCACAACGCTCGAACCGAGACTGGGCAATCCGCCGCATCGCGTGTACGAAACACCGATGGGGATGCTGAACGCCATCGGCCTGCAGAATCCCGGCACCGATCACGTCGTCCAGAACATCTTGCCGACACTCGATTTCAGCGAGACCCGTTTCATCGCTAACGTTTCAGGATCGACCATCGAGGAATACGCCGAGGTGACCCGACGCTTCGAGGACTCACCCATCGATGCGATCGAGATCAACATCTCTTGCCCTAACGTCAAAGAAGGCGGCGTCGCTTTCGGAAACTATCCGGAGATGTCTGCCAGAGTAGTTGCCGCCTGTCGCGCGGTGACAAAAAAGCCCATCATCACCAAACTGTCTCCAAACCAGACGGATATCAAAGAAAACGCACGCCTCTGCATCGAAGCGGGAAGCGATGGACTTTCCGTTATCAACACGATCATGGGTATGGCGATCGACGCCAAGACGCGCCGCCCGATCATCGGCAACGTACAAGGCGGACTGTCTGGTCCGGCAATCAAGCCGATCGCATTGCTCAAAGTTCATCAGGTCTACGATGTGGCGCGTCGTCACAACGTGCCGATCATCGGCCAGGGTGGTATCACCAACGCCACCGACGCCATCGAATTCATCATTGCGGGGGCGAGCGCCGTCGGCATCGGAACATCGTTGTTCTACGATCCGATGACCTGCAAGAAGATCAACGCTGGCATCGCGAAATATCTCGCCGATCACGGCATGAAAAACGTCACCGATCTGGTCGGTTCGTTGCGGCTTACTGCCTGACGATCACGCTGCGCGTCGGATACGCGAACACGACGCCCTCGGCAGCGAATGCCGCATGGATCGCCCGATTGACCTCATCATTGATCTTGATGAACCGGAGCCGGGCTTGATCCCAATCCGGCACGAAATACACCACCTCGAAGTTCAGCGAAGAATCGCCGAATCCGCGCATCGCGCAGTACTCGAACCGCGTTCCCTGCACGGACTCCACCGCCCGCCTCACGATATCCGAGACGGTTGCGAGCTTGTCCGGTGAAGTTTCGTAGGCGATCCCGAGCGTGAACAGCATGCGGCGCTCAGGCATGCGCCCGAGGTTGCGCAACCTGTTT
>Ga0255164_1000192_pt1 | contig 16089 bp, 19 predicted proteins | sample Atl_Cont_RepA_8d_FD_183613 | JGI IMG/M metagenome (GOLD analysis project Ga0255164, IMG submission 183613) | Freshwater microbial communities from Altamaha River, Georgia, United States - Atl_Cont_RepA_8d | ecosystem: Environmental > Aquatic > Freshwater > River | place: USA: Georgia | collected... | reverse complement strand
AAAGAAACGAACCGCAAGAGACATCCTCCACAAAATGAAGTGATTCGCCCCGTCGGGGCAAACCGCAGGACCCATGGCGGATTGCATGGGCACCGAGAACACCGGAACGAAGTATCAGGGAAAACCCTTAGTGGCCCCAGGTGCGGAGTGAAGGCTCAAGGAGTTGGAATTGAACCTACCACGCGCCGTCCTCGAGGCGGAAAGAAAGGCAGACGAAGCTCTTCAACGACTGCAACAGGCTCGACAGCCCCAGCAGACACCACCTGAAACGCCGCCAGCGTCTCAAGGTGATTCGGATCCCCCGGCCAATACGCCGGCTCCGAGCGAACCAGCAGCCACGGCACCTGCACCTGCAAGCACCCCTCCTGCGCCGGCCAGCCAGGACGGAGACGACAAGTGGGAAGCCAGATACAAGACGCTGCACGGCAAGTACAACGCCGAGGTTCCGCGACTGCATGCGGCGATCAAAGAGCGTGATAGCAAGTTGAATAGCCTGACCGAAGAAGTGGAGGCGTTGAAGGCGAGCCTGACGAAACCGAAGGAATCGTTGGTCAAGCCCGAGGAAGTGAATGAGTTTGGTGAGCCGCTGGTTGACCTGATCCGCCGCGCAGCGCGGGAAGAGGTTCAGAGCAAGGACGCGGAGATCGCTGCACTCAAGAAACGGCTGGAGTCGATTGACAGCAATGTCAGCCAGAACCGCGAGGTGAGCTTCTTTGACAAGCTGACCGCATCGGTCCCGGACTGGATGGCGATCAACGACGACCCCGACTTCCACGCATGGCTCGGTGAAGCAGATGAAATCACCGGAGTCACACGCCAAGCAGTTCTGTCGGAGGCTGAAGAGAAGCGCGATGCGGATCGCGTTGCCAGATTCTTCAAAGCGTTCAAGAAGGTTCAGGAAAACAAGTCGGCGGCAGCAACCGCTTCGCTTGACTCACAGGTTGCACCAGTGGCGACTCGGACCCCCGAGGCTCCTCCGGGCAAGAAGATCTGGACTCGCGCAGAGATCGCTGATTTCTACGCTCGAGACCGTCGAGGTGAGTTGAGTGAACAGGATGCTGCTGCTATTGATCAAGAAATTCAGATGGCGATCCGCGAACGAAGAGTGCGGTAAGCCGGCTGAGCAGAACCTGAAAGGTTAATCATGTCTCTCGCAGTCAATGGCAACTACTACGGCGCCGGTTCTGGCGTCGATTCGTACGCCGGTGCTTCCGGTTTCATCCCCGAGGTTTGGTCGGGCAAGCTCCAGGTCAAGTTCTACAAGAGCACCGTCCTGGGCGAGATCACCAACAACGATTGGGAAGGCGAGATCAAGGGCGCAGGCGACAAGGTCTACATCCGTTCGATCCCCACCATCAACATCAGCAACTACACCAAGGGCCAGAGCCTGACCTCGCAGGTCCCCACCTCGACCCCCTTGGAGCTGAACATCGACAAGGGCAAGTACTTCCAGGTCGTCTTGGACGATGTGGATGCCACCCAAGCCGATGTGAAGTTGATGGACATCTTCACCAATGACGCTTCGCAGCAGATGAAGATCGCCATCGACGGTGACGTCCTGGGCGCTGTGTACGCTGACGCCGCCACCGCCAACAAGGGTGCCACCGCTGGCGCCATCTCTGGCGACATCAACCTGGGCGCCACTGGTGCTCCCCGCCAAGTGACCTCGGCCAACGTTCTGGACATGCTCCTGGACATGGGCCAGTGCTTGGACGAGCAGAACGTGCCCGAAGACGGCCGTTGGGCTGTGATCCCCGCTTGGATGGCTTCGCTGATCAAGCGCTCGGACCTGAAGCAAGCGTACTTGACCGGCGACGCCGTGACCCCCTTGCGTAACGGCAAGCTGGGCATGGTGGACCGTTTCACCCTGTACGTCAGCAACAACCTGTCCAGCGTCACTGACCTGGGCGGCGATGCTGCCTCGGGTGGTACCGGTGCCAACGCCGACAAGAAGAGCTGGAACATCATGGCCGGCACCCGCGATGCCATCAGCTTTGCCAGCCAGATCACCAACGTTGAAACCCTGCGTGCTCAAACCACGTTCGGCAACATCATGCGTGGTCTGAATGTGTACGGCTACAAAGTCACCAAGCCCGAAGCTCTGGTGGCTGGCTACGTCTGCAAGTGATCTTCACCTGCTGACCAAGAGGGAGGGGTTCGCCCCTCCCTTTTCTTTTGGAGAGGATGAATGCAAAAGCTTCTAAAACAAAAAACTTCTGGCCACATCTACGTCTGGACTGCGGCCCTGGCCCAGCGCGACGACATGGAGCCGTACGAGCCCCAGGCCAAGCCGGCCCAGGAACAAAACCCCAACGAAAATTCAGAGACAGCGAAGCCGGAAATCAAGGAAAGCCTTGGTATTCAGGACGCCCTCGAGGTGTTCAAAAAAGAGGCAATCAAGCCGGTACGCAAGCCCAAACAACAGGCGGGTGAAGCATGAAGGTCTTGGACGTCATTTCAAGGGTTCGATCCATTCTTAATGATGCAGATGCTACTGGTTATCGTTGGACCGACCAGGAGCTGATCGACGCCGTCAATGACGCCCAAGGCGTGATCGCGATCTATCGCCCAGACTGCTTTTCCGTCAACCAAGTGATCACCCTGGTTGCCGGATCCAAGCAGTCGATCCCTAGCCCCGGCTATCGTCTCCTTGACGTGATCCGCAACATTGCGCTCAACGGAACTTCGCCTGGCCGATCCATCCGCCCAACCGATCGAGACACCCTTGATGCTTTCGACCCTTACTGGCACACCAACGCGCAAAAGGGCGAGATCAAGAATTCTGTCTACGACGAGCGCAGCCCGACCGTCTTCTGGGTCAACCCTCCAGCAATTGTCGGAACCAAGATCGAGATCATGTATGCCAAACGCCCGACCGCGTTGACGGCTGCAAACGACGACCTCGCAATTGCTGACTCGTATTTTGAGGGCGTCCTGATGTATGTCCTGTTCCGAGCGTACGCCAAGGAAGCGGATTTTGCCGGCAATGCCCAGCTCGCCTCAAGCTATCTGTCGCTTTTTGCTTCGATGATGGGGATCAAGCTTCAGAAGGATGTCGCGTTTGGCATGTCGATGAACCGCAAGGGCGCGGAAAGCAATCCCGCCTCAATCCAGGCTGGAGGCGTCTGATGGCCGCGTATGAAAAGTTCTTCCCCAACATACTGCCCGAGGTTCCTGGCGCGGCGGAGGCGATCGTTGAGAACGCCGTGCGAAATGCAGTAATCGAGTTCTGCGAGAAAAGCTTAATCCTGCAACGCGATCACGATCCAGTCACTTTGGTTCAGGGGAACGTGGATTACGATCTTGAGCCGCCAAGTGGATATTTGGTCGTCAAGGTTATGAAAGCCTGGTTGGAGAACAACCCGCTTGATCCGCTGGCCCCTGACCTCGTTCGTGAGGCCGCGGTCTACAACCGATTGTTTAGTTCGTACCAAAGCGCCAACAGTACGCCAAGGGCTTATCTCCAAAAAACGGAGCGGACAATTTCCGTTTGGTATCCGCCTGAGAAGGACTATATCAACGGCCTGACTTTGCGGGTTGCGCTTAAGCCCACTCGCGCCTCCTCCAGCGTGGAAGACGTCATCCTCGAGGACTACGCCGAGGTGATCGCAAGTGGTGCTTTGGCGAGATTGATGATGAGTGCGGGTAAACCCTATACCAACATTGAGATGGCAGCGGTTCACAAGGGGTTGTTCCAGCAGGGGATCAACCTTGCTCGGTCCAGGGCTCTGCATGGCCAGGTCCGCTCCAACCTGAGCGTAAAGCTGCGGAGGATTTGAGATGGCCGAGAAAATTGCATTTGTACGGGGCGACACAAAGCCAAACCTGATCGTTAGTTTGACCGATTCCGTGACCGGGGCGCCGATTGACTTAACCGGCGCAACGGTTCGCCTGCGGTTTCGCAAGGTTGGGGCAACCGTACTCAGCGCAACGCTGACCGGCGTCGTGACAAACGCCACGGGTGGTGTCGTTACGTTTACTCCCGCTGACGCTCCGCAAATGCTGACGGGACCCGCTGGCGATTACGAAGGCGAGGTTGAGATCACTTTTGCGGACGGCAGCACGCAGTCCGTGTATGACATTTTGAAGTTCAAAGTGCGCGAGCAGTTTTAATGAAGGTAGAGGCCAGGCAGATTCGGGCAGGGATTGTCGTCACAAACCCGGTGGCGCAAACCAGCTACGTCTCTCTGGCCGCATCTGCCGGGTCAGTCGTCATCCCGGCTGCGTCGATTTCGCACATCTTCATTGCGGCAGTGGCCGACAGCAGTCCAGGCATTTATGCCGACACTTCGTATCAGCTGATCAACGCCGCAGTTTCCGCCCTCAATCCCAAAGGGTACGAGTACTACGTTGACGCAATCGTCACGACGGACAACAAGGTTATCAGCCTCAGCAAGCAAGTCACCGACTCCATCTCTATTCAAGAGTCCCTGGCACGCTCGATCTTTAAGGTCGTCCAGGATTCGGTTGTTGTGGTTGACCAGCTTACGGCTCTCTTGACCGCCATCGAATCGTTCTCTGAACAGTTCGACTTGACTGAAGCCGTTGCGCTGTCTGTAACGAGGCCGCTGAGCGACACTGTCTCTGTCTCGGATTTGTTTTCCAAGCAGTTTGCGAAGCAGTCCTTCGACACGATCTCCGTATCTGACTTTGGCAGTGGAGTGTCCCAGGGATACGTCGATCTAAGTTATTTTGCCCAGGACTATGTCGGGCAGTCATTCACATTCTGAACGGAGAACCGCATGATCAATGAACAAATCAAAGTAACAGGCGACGTAGTCGTCGTTGTTACCGGGCCCGACGGCAGAGAAAAAGATCGCCGCGAGATTAAGAACTTGGTCGTCACGACTGGTAAGACATTCATTGCTTCTCGCATGGTCGGGGTTTCCTCTAACGTAATGAGCCACATGGCAATTGGGTCTGGCTCGGCCTCGCCGGTTGCCGGTAACACTGCGCTTGCAACAGAGCTTGGCCGAATGGCTCTTGACTCATCCACCTTCAACAACAACTCGGCAAGTTACGCCGCCACTTTTCCAGCCGGTACGGGTACCGGGGCAATAGCTGAGGCTGGAATTTTTAATAGTGCCGCAGGCGGAATCATGCTGTGTCGAACTGTGTTTGGTGTTGTAAACAAAGGTGCTGATGACGCCATGAGCATCACCTGGTCGATCACCGTCAGCTAATCCAACGGAGTACTGGTTCATGGCCGCTCTAACACTGCGCTTGGTCAAGGGGTCTGCCCTTACCAACGCCGAACTGGACGCGAACTTTACCGCGCTCAACACCGAGCTCGGGCAAAAGCTCGTCTCCTCGGACCTGACTCCGTACCTCCAGAGCGCAACAGCCGCCAGTACGTACCAGACAATCAGCGGGATGTCGTCGTATCTGACGACCGCAAACGCAGCATCAACATATCTTCCTTTTGCCGGCGGAACACTGACCGGCGGCTTAACATTCAGCGGCTCCAATCTTCTTATCGCCGCAGATCTCACCAGCTCGACCAGGCTGCGCGTACAAACATCGACAGCAAACGGGAACACCATTTTTGGTTTGCTGCCAAGCGGCACGGCAGTCAACGCACAGTTCCAGGCGCAAAACTCTTCCGACCCAAACAACGCATCTATTGCCGCACTGGTTGCGAGCTCCTCCCAGGTGCGGATCGTGTCTGGTTACATCGGTACGGGCACTCTGAATCCGATTACTTTCATCTTTGCAAATACGGAAGCTGCACGGATTACGCCGAACAACCTGAATTTTTTGATCGGCACCTCGGTTGACAACGGTACGGACAAACTCCAGGTCAACGGATCGGTATCGGCAACCTCGTTCAGTGGCTCCGGGGCGAACCTGACCGGCCTTACCTTCAATCAGATCACGACGGCCCTCGGCTACACCCCCCTGTCGCTTTCTGGGGGAGCGTTGACCGGAAACCTGTCGTTCGACGGAACTGGCTTACGTATTACCGGTGACTTCACCAGCTCCGCCAGGGTGTTCGTGCAGACATCGACGGCAAACTCAAATACCTTCTTTGGGCTCCTGCCAAACGGGACGGCCACCAACACTCAGTTCCAGGTCTTTGGCTCGTCTAACACAAGCGACTCGTCGTACGGCACTCTGACAATCAATGCCTCAGCGGTTCAGATTCAGTCTGCCGCCACGGGCACCGGATCGGTTCTCCCGTTCCGAATCATGATGTCCACATCGGAGGCGCTGCGCGTTGCCACCACTGGCAACGTATTAATTGGCACCACCGCTGACACAATTACGGACAAGCTCCAGGTCAATGGATCTGTCTCTGCGACATTCTTCAACGGCTCTGGAGCAAACCTTACAGGATTAACGTCGGGCCAAATCACGACCGCCCTGGGATTTACGCCATACAACGCTACAAATCCCAGCGGTTACGTCAATCAAGAGGGCGTGAGAAGCGCAATCAGCGCCACTGGGTCAATCAGCTACAACAGCTCTACCGGCGTGCTGAGCTATACGACGCCGACCACCGACGGCGTCAATGAAGGCGCAACCAATCTGTATTTCACCAATGCCAGGGCTCGAAGCGCCATCAGTGTCACGCAGAACCTGAATTATGACTCGAGCACAGGGGTCATCACTGGGCCAAATCTGTCTGGGTATCTAACTTCTGCCACTGCGGCCAGCACGTACCAGCCTATTCTTGTTTCCGGCACCAACATCAAGACCATCAACGGAAATTCCGTTCTTGGGAGTGGCAACCTGAACATCAGTGGCGGCGCAGCAACGTACTCAGGGCAATACGTTGCATCCGGAACGACGACCAACGGGGACGAGACAGAGATCTTCGTTAACGGCAACGCGGGATCGCGCATCACATTGACTGATTCCCGCGTGTCTGCGTACGTTGTCCAGATCGCAGCCCGCAGAACAAACGGAAGCCCTGAGCCGGCATTCTTTGATCTCTATGGCGTCGCGTACCGGAGTGGCGCATCGGCGTCGGATCAGGGGAACTTGTATGAAAACGTCATTTACAGGTTTGACATTAATATGGTTGTTGATGTCAGGGTCAATACCGCTGATCAAACGCTGCGCATTTACGTTACAGGCGTGAGCGGGAAGACAATTTCGTGGACCGCCGTTGTCAACATAATTGAAAGCTAAAAATGCCACGCACCCGATCAGTCTTGATAGATGGAATGTTTGGCCGGATCTTGGTCAACACGGCAACTTCAGCCGCTGCCACGGCCGCAAATCAAATTGCCGGCGCAACCCAAAAGATAAAGACGATGTCTTCTACAAAATCCGTCATTGTTGTGTCGAACTTGGCGGGGACAGATCTTGGGATGCGTTTTGATGGTTCGTATGGACTCGTTACGAAAATCGACTTTAGCCTTATAAGAGCCCCGATTGGAACTATTACAGTAAGGGTTCGTCGAGGAAGTACGAACAGCACGGCCACAGTGATCGGGTCGTATAGCATCACGGGACCCGCAAAAACAATATCGCATCCAGTGGCTATCCCTTACACATCTTCTGAGGGCTTGTATTTCGACGTCACATCAACCGGTGGCTTCAATACCCCTGGCGTCGGCCTGTCGATCAGCGTCTCTTACTACTCGGGCTAAAAAATGAACACACAAGAAATCAAGGATTATTTTGGCGATCGCGTGATCTACACGTTCAGCGGCTCGCTTGACGAGTTGGCAGATCTGCAATCAAAAACAACCAACAGCTACAACTATATTATTGTGGCCGGCCAAATCTATTTTGTTGCGGAAAAATCAGTTGACGATGCACGCGCAAGCGTTTTGGAATAAGGAGTCGATAGATGTATGCAAAGCTTTTAACTGGCGGATCGGCGGTGGTCACATATCAGGCAATCAGAGATATTGCCCGATTGATCACTTCTAGCAGCCCCAGCACATCTCTGCTCGGTGGATTCAGCCAGGCGTCTTCCGTAATCATTGATTCAACCCCTGCGGGCTGGACGTATGTTGGCAGCAGTCACGCTTCAGATCAGCCATCAATTGCGGCTGTTAGCAACACCACATACCCAGCAAACGGCATACGAGCAATCATGGCTTGCAGCGCCCCTTGTCTTGAGGGGTCTGCGCTGAAGTATGTGTGTCTTACGATGGGTAGACAGGGTTCCGGCACTTTGCTTGGAGGCATTAACATTACTGCCGCACAAAGCGTTACTTCGGTTGGTGTGGCAACCAATGAAGGTCCGTGTTATTACAACTTGAACACGACGAATGCCAACCTTTATCCATACACCATATCAACTGCCGCAAATACTACGATTCATTTGATTGCAAATCAGCGTCACGTCACGCTTATACAAGAAGGTGCTGGCATCCATGCGGTTTGGGAAATGTCGATGTCCGATCCCAACCGTTTTTATGGAAGAGCTCCTGTTGCACAATATTTGCACGCTACATCTTCAAACTTTACTGTTCCAGAAAATATGTCTGGCCCGATAGATTTTGCAGCATCCACCAAAACTGGGTCTGCAATTTGCGCCTTAAATGCAATCACCGATGTGAACACGGCAACCTTTTATGGAAATTATGAGCCAACAATCTTGGGCACCAGGAACTTCCCTAATTTTTTCCAAAAGGGCTCTGACTATCGAAACAACTCCGTTACATCTACGGGCGCTTTGGCATATAACGTTCAGCCTCTGTTCATGAGTGCTGGCGCGCTTGGTTATCCAGCGCAAGCCATAAGCGGCGTTGTTCCTGTTTACATTACCAAGCCAGGCATCGGCACAAGTGGTGACACTATCTATGTCAACGGAGAGGCGTACACTTGGTTTAATGCGGGCGGCGGTTTTGGCTTGGCACTCAAAACAAGTTGATCATGGCTATCTTAAACATCTCTGACGAGGGCATCTCTGTTTATGGAGATGCGCAGCTGTCCTTTCTTATTCCACAATCAATCAAAACGTTGCTATATGTAACTGACTTTTTGCTTGACCCAACAATCCTTGCCCCAGAAGAAAATTACAGGATTTATTAAGCAAGTTTGTACGCTGATGTTATTCTTGCCATTTTTCTGGCGCGGTTGGGTTGCCATCAATCGGTTATATATCATCTTTGAGAGGATGCCTTGTCCAACAATTACAGTTGGCAGTTTCCCAGGCTTGATGTTTATCCCACATACCAAACCCTCACGGATGTCGTCTGCCGGGTTCACTGGCGGATGACGGCTGACGACGGGGGCGGTCACATTGCGCAGGCGTACGGCGTCCAGCAATGCGGCGACGTAGACCCGAACGATTTTGTTCTGTATGCAGACCTGACCGAGTCCCAGGTCCAAGGCTGGGTCGAGGCCGCAATGGGCACGGATGGTATTAACGAAATCAAAGCGTATCTCGATCAACGGATCTCTGAGATCGTCAACCCGATCGAGCTCAGCTTGCCTCCGCCATGGCTCTAACCCCAACGAAAATAGCCTCTGTACCACTATTTCGAGGGGCTCAAATGATTCAACGCCTGATCGCTCTCTTGTTTTTAAGCCGGGAGATCGCGCACCGGGAGCACCTGCGCACCCGTAGCTACGCCCAGCACATGGCTTTGGGCGAGTTCTACGAAGCCGTCGTTGAAAAGGCGGACTCAATTGCCGAGGCGTACCAGGGTCGTCGTGGCTTGATCGAAGACATCCCGTATCTCCAGGCGCCCGGCACCGACATCATCGACTCTCTTGAGCGCCAGCTCGCCGCGATTGAGAAGATCCGGTACACCGCCGTACCCAAAGAAGAGACCGCTATCCAGAACCTGATTGACGAGGCGGTTGCCCTGCACCTGACCGCGCTATACAAGCTTCGCATCCTGAAATAAGCAGCCGCTCGCTACCCCTCCAGGCCCCGATTTCCCGGGGCTTTATTTTTGCAATCCCCAACGAAAATAGGGGCCAGGTTTCCTGCGCCGTGGTAGCGGCGTTTCCACGGAGGGTCCCTGATGGATTCACACAACACAGCGGCAGAAGGCGGAACGGCCATTGCCGCCAAGCTCGCGCCCCCGGCCAGCGTTTCCATTGCCTCGTTTATGGGGATGCCGGTTTCAGAAATTCTGGTCTGGGTCACTCTGGTCTACACGATCGTGATGCTCGGTCACAAGCTCTACCAGATCTACCAAGAAATAAGAAATAAGTAATCATGGACCCGATCACCGCCGCCATGGCCGCGTTTGCTGCCGTCCAGAAGACGGTGCAGGTGATCAAGCAAGCGCAGAAAACCGTTAACGACGTCGCCTCCCTCGGCCCCATGCTGGGCCAGTACTTCGGCGCCAAGCAAGACACCGTCAAGGCGCTCGAGCAGGCCAAGAAGCAGGGTGGATCCAGCCTGGCCCAGGCCATCCAGATTGAGATGCAGCTCCTGTCCCAGAAGAAGTTTGAGGACGAGCTGAAAATGATCTTCTTCCAGACCGGTCACGCCGACGTCTGGGAAAGCATTCAGAAGCGCGTTCAAGAAGGCGAGCAGGCCCAGCGCGAGGCCCAGCGCCGCGCCAGAGACGCGGCAATAGTCAAGGCCAGAAAAATGAAAGCCATGATCGAAATGGCGATCGGCATTGGTCTGGTCGTAATCCTTGTCCCTCCCCTGATCTGGGTATTGATTCAGGGTTTGCTGTACGCCCGAGACAACGGCTGGTTTAAATAACGGAGTCCGCATGCTGACACTTCTATCCACCCTTTTATCGTTCCTGATGGGCGGATTGCCCAAGCTGCTGGACTTCTTCCAAGACCGGGCAGACAAGGCGCATGAGCTCGAGCTCGCCAAGATGCAGACCGAGCGTGAGCTGCAAATGATGGAGCGTGGCTACATCGCCCAAGCCAAGGTCGAGGAGATCAAGCTCGAGGAGCTCAAGGTCCAGACAGACGCCCAGAAATTCGCCGCAGAATCTACGGTGAAAACCGCCGTAATCGACGCACAGAAGGCGGAGCTCGAGGCGATCTACAAGCACGACGAGAGCCTTAACGAAGGCACCAGCCTGTGGGTCAAGAACCTGCGCGGCGCCACCCGATCGTTGATCACCATGGGCTTCTTCTCCCTGCTGTGTTTCATCGACCTGGGCCTGATCATCTACGGCTTCTATCACAAGGTTGACTTCCAGGTCCTGGCCGAGATGTTGTGGGATTCCAACACTGCGGCGCTCTTCGCTTCAATCATCGCCTTCCACTTCGGTGGCCGAGCCTTCGGAAAATGATCAGCAAGAAGGCCATCGAGATGATCAAGCACCACGAAGGTGTAAGGGTAAACCCTTACCGGTGCCCGGCTCGTCTATGGACGGTGGGGGTTGGTCATGTGATCGACCCCAACCACATCAAGGTGCCGTTCGACAAGCGTCTCGAGCTTGCCATCCCGGCTGGCTGGGACAAAAAACTGACGATGGAGGAAGTGGATGCCATTCTGGCAAAAGACCTTGAGAGCTTTGAACGAGGCGTGGTTCGACTGTGTCCTGCTGTGCTTGATCGTCAGAGCCATCTCGATGCTTTGACCTCGTTCTCGTTCAACGTGGGCCTGGGCAATCTCCAGCGCTCGAGCATCCGGATGAAGTACAACCGGGGCGACTATCAGGGCGCAGCCGATGGGCTGCTGGAGTGGAACAAAGCGGCTGGGAAGGTTCTTCCTGGTCTGGACAAACGACGCAAGGACGAGCGAGCTCTGTTCTTGTCGTGACACCAAGGAGAATCGACAAATGAAGGCATCAGACATCAAGCGCGAAGGCGGCAAGCTCCAGTACCGGGGCCACGAGTTTCCTGGCTTCAACAAGCCCGTCAACGCACCTGCCGGCGCAAAAGAAAAGAAGATGGTCCTGGCCAAGAAGGGTGACGAGGTGAAGCTCGTTCGCTTCGGTCTGCGCGGGATGCAGGACTACACCCAGCATCACGATGAAAAGCGCCGTGAGAACTATCTGGCGCGTTCGGCCGGGATCAAGGACAAGAACGGGAACCCGACCAAGAACGACCCGTTCAGCGCGAACTACTGGGCGCGGAAAGAGTTGTGGTGATCACATGGCAGCAATTGTCGTTAAACAATTTGGAGGCATGAAGCCGATCGTCAGTCCTCGCTTGCTGTCGGCTTCTGAGGCACAGACGGCCAACAACGTGAAGCTGGTCTCTGGATCCCTTACGCCACTCAAGGGCTCGACGACGCTTCAGGCTCTCCAAGGTTCGGCGCCAGCCACAATCTACCGCTATGGCACTGGCACGACGGAGGCCAACTACTGGCTTGAGTTTTCTCAAGACACGGAGGTCATGCGCTCTCCGATTGCCCAGGATCAGTACGACCGCCTGTATTGGACCGATGGCAACAATGTGCCGCGCTACGCGCCGAACAGCCTGATCCTCCAGGCCGGATCAGGGCCGTATCCACGCGCCAGCTATCAGCTCGGAATCCCCGCTCCTGGCGCTCCGACTTTGTCCGGCACCACGCCCCCGGCGACCGGCGACACGCCTGAGACCAGGGCGTATCTAGTCACGTACGTTTCGGCGTACGGGGAGGAGGGGCCTCCGTCAGCGGCTTCCAGCCTGGTCACAATAAAGCCAGACACCGCTGTGACTGTTGCTCTGCCTGGCTCACCTACCGGTGCCTACAACATCACGCTCCAACGGATCTACCGATCCTCGACTGTTGGCAACCAAGCTCAGTGGCAGTTCGTTGCTGAACTTCCTGTGGCAACGAGCTCGTACGTGGACGACAAGACTCAGTCGCAGCTTGGAGAGGTTCTCCCATCTGAAGATTGGATTGGCCCTCCTGCCGGCCTGAAGGGTCTGCGCCTGATGGCCAACGGCGCTGCGGTCGGCTTTGTAGGGAAAACCCTATATTTCTCGGAGCCCAACCTTCCGCATGCCTGGCCACATCAGTACCCGATCGACTACGACATCGTCGGCATTGCCACCTACGGTCAGTACGTCGCCGTCCTCACGACCTCATTCCCGTACCTGTTCAGCGGCGTTGACCCTGCCGCCATGAGCTCGAGCAAGCTTACGCTGCCGCAAGCCTGCGTGTCTAAGCGCTCGATCCTGGAAACCGGCAACGGCGTGATCTACGCCTCTCCTGACGGCTTGGTGGAAATCGGAACCCAGAACGACGTCATCACCAAGGGCCTGTTCAATCGTGAGCAGTGGCAAGCCTATACGCCGTCCTCGATCCAGTCCTACATCTACAACGGCCGGATCCACTGCTTCTACAACAACGGATCTCGCGGGATCCTGGTGTTTGACTTCACCGGCCAGGGCGCTACGTTTACCACCAGCGACATGAGCCTCGCCACTGCCGTCAGCGCCGGCTTCTACGACGCCACGACCGACAAGCTGTACCTGGCTCAAGGAACCAACATCGTCCGGTTCGACCAGGGATTCGCTTTACCGTACACATGGAAGAGCAAGATCTTTCGCAACCCGTACCCGACCAACTTTGGCTTCGGCCAGGTCACGGCGCTCCAATATCCGGTCACGCTAAAGGTGTACGCGGACGGTGATTTGGTTGCTGCCAAGGTGGTTCAGAACAACAACCAGTTCCGCTTGCCATCAGGGTTCCGGGCCTACGAGTGGGAGCTCCAGCTTGATGGCACGGCTGAAGTTATTGAGGCCGGCATCGCGCAAAGCACCGAGGAACTGAAGTCGTTATGACCAGAGAAACAAAGGTTGCGTCCATCCCAGACGTTCGTAGTGACAACGTCGAGGAGGTGCTTCGCGCCATCAAGAACGTGCTGCAAGTCCGTGAGGGCCACATTGGCGACCCGCTGGACCAGAATGTCACAGTCAGAGATCTGACCGATCTCAAGATCGTTTCCGGTAATGGTGTCACCAGGTTAACGGGCGGCACCACCATCCCGGTGCGCAATCCCGTGGTCCAGGACGATGGATACAACCCGTCCACCGACTTCACCTCTCCACCCGCCCCTACCGGTTTGACGGCATCGCCCACCTTCACCAACGTGTACCTGGTGTGGAACGGAGCTCCGTATCGCAATCACGCCTACACCGAGATCTGGCGAGCCGGCACCAACAACCTTGGCAACGCCGTTTTGGTGGGGCGTAGCAACACCAGCGTCTATGCTGATGCCGCCCAGGAAGGGCATACGTACTACTACTGGATCCGTTTTGTATCTGGGGCCAACGTAACCGGGCCATACAACTCAACTGACGGAACCTCGGCCACAACGGCCACCAATCCGACCACTTTGCTTGATCTGCTCACTGGGCAAATCACAGCATCTCAACTGAACAATAGTCTGGGCTCCAGGATTGACCTGATTGACGGCCCGGCGAGCGCGGTTGGAACGGTCAACGCGCGTATCGCGGTGGTGCAAAGCCAGGTCAATGACCTTTTAAATACCCCTGCCTACAACAACTCAACCTCATACCCGGATGGGTCTGTCGTCACATATAACGGCGGCCTGTACGAGGCGCTTCAGAATACGCTAGGAAATCTTCCTACCGACACTACGTATTGGCAAAAGATCGGTGACTACGCGTCTCTCGGAGACGCTGTGGCGGCACACACCACGCAGATCTCTAGCCTTCAATCGGGCCTCGGCCAAGAGATCACCGATCGCACCACGCTGGCAACGCAGCTCCGTGGCGGCTATACCGGAAATGACATCAACTCGCTCACGTCCGGGTTGATTTACCAGGAGAGAATAACTCGATCCTCCGCCGACTCCGCGCTGTCAAGTTCGATCTCTGCATTGTCTTCGACTGTAACGAATAACTACAACACCCTGAACGCCTCGATATCTTCCGAGGCGACGACCAGGGCATCAGCAGACAGCGCACTCTCCACTTCGATCAACGTATTGACGGCGTCTTTTAAAGCCACTCAGCTCGGCCTGCCGCTCACGCAATGGGTTCTGAATGGCCAGACGCTGGCCACGGTAAATGACGGCAAGGTTGGGTCTAGTGTTCTGCGCCTTGGAAACTCGGCCAATGCTTTCCCGAATCAGGGCACGTACATTGCGATCGACCCAACGAAAAAATATCGGGCCAGGTTTTGGGCCCGCCCCTCGTCGAATGCCGACGGCGCCCTGTATTTCAGTCTGCGTCAGTTTACTGACAATGCCGGGACTTTCGGTCCGATCAACAACGGTCGCAGTCCGTACAAGCCTGGCCCTATCAATCGAGCCGCTCACAACGCCACCTATGGCGCGGACGCCTGGGGCGAATACAGCTACATCTGGAGCGCGAGTGACTGGCAGGTTGGCGTCAAGTTCTTTCAGCCTGAGTTCTTGAATAACTTTGGCGGCACCGCCGGCTATTGGGAGATCCAGGATTTCACTCTGACAGATGCGACCGAGACCGAAGCCGCAAATGCGGCAATAGTGAGCGAGGCTTCTACCAGGGCCTCCGCCGACTCTGCTCTCTCGACCAGCATCAGCAACGTTTCCGCTCGACTGAATAGCGGCGGAGATGTCTACACCTCGATCGTCACAGCGCAGAACACTGCGTCTGCCAAGAACGCCAGCTTCGTTCAGTCCACCACGCCGATTGCCACCAAGGTGGGCGACCTATGGGTGGACACCGGCAACGGAAACATCCTCAAGCAGTGGAACGGCGCAACCTGGGTCACTGCCGACGACCAGCGGATTGGAGCTACCGCGACGAGCGTTACGCAGCTCCAGGTCCGTATGAACAACGCCACAGGCTTTGGCCCGTCTCTCACCATGGAGCAGGCGTTCTCGGCGCAGGCCAGCCAGATTACAGGCTTGAGCGGGCAGTACACCGTCAAAATCGACTACAACGGGTACGTGACCGGCTTCGGCCTGGCCAGCACCGCAGTTGACGGAACTCCGACCTCGAGCTTCGTTGTCCGTGCCGACAGCTTCAGCATTGCAAACCCATCCGGGCCAAGTATTGCCCCGGTTACTCCGTTCATCGTCCGAACCACAAGCACGACGATCAACGGTCAGGCCGTTTCTCCCGGCGTGTACATCAGCGATGCGTTCATCCAAAACGGAACGATCACCAACGCAAAAATTGCCAGCCTGACGGCGGACAAGATCACCACCGGCACGCTGAGCGCAACGATCGGCATCAGCACCGGGAAGATTTATGGTGGGGTAAACCCTAACGGGTCTGCGATTGGCAGCGCCGGCTTCGGCACCGGCTTCC
>Ga0255164_1000186_pt1 | contig 16546 bp, 22 predicted proteins | sample Atl_Cont_RepA_8d_FD_183613 | JGI IMG/M metagenome (GOLD analysis project Ga0255164, IMG submission 183613) | Freshwater microbial communities from Altamaha River, Georgia, United States - Atl_Cont_RepA_8d | ecosystem: Environmental > Aquatic > Freshwater > River | place: USA: Georgia | collected... | reverse complement strand
TGAGCTTGCTGCTGTAGCAGGTTGGCTTGCTCCTGACCTAGCAGACCAGGAAAGTAGGACGGTGCTTGCGGGAACAACTGAGCGAGAATTTCATCCATATTCACAACAGCGAAAGTCGCCGCCTCTCAACAAGTTTAGGTTCTAACAGGCTAGCAAGACCACCGTAGTTCACTGCTTGCGGCTGTCCTCTACGGATTCCACCGGGAGATGGCATCTGTGTGCGAGGCTGAGACTGACTCAGCGCACTCATAGCACCACCGAGTGATGGCATACCACCACCGCGCATCATGATGTCTTTCGCTTGAGCCTTTGCCAGTTCTTTACCTGCTGCTTCTTCGTATCCAATAACACCGGCATAAGGGTCATAGATAGACGAACCTGACGCACCAGAGCCAATCCCAGCGTAATCGCCACCCATCGATGCACGAGCGATTGCTTCGTTGTTGAATACCGGAATCGTTTCTGCTGCTGGGTAAGCGTTCACCGGAAACACATCAACCGGCATCAACCCAGACGGACCAATTGTTGGCTGATTTGCAAGAAATGCTGGTATAGCGTCAGCAGCTATTGCACCTTCAGCAGCACCCATAGCACCGGCTTCCGCTGCCGCCGCGCCTGTCGCCGCCCCTGTCGCTCCACTCAAAAGCCCACCCGCACCACCACCGAGTGCCGCACCCATCATGGCACCCTTTAGCGGGTCGTCCCGGTTCAGCGCAGCACCAGCCACTGCCCCGATAATCATCGGCTCCATTCCGCTCATGCTCGGCTCCCGTAAGCACCCAGCAGACCGCCACCAACCGCAGCAGGTACACCGTACCCAGCAGGACCACCCAGAGCGTAGCCAGCAGCAGCACCACCGAGTGCGCCTAGCAGCGGATTTCCAATGATCGGCTGAGTCGCAACCATCCCGCTAGGTGCGCCATACACCGAGCCAAGGAACGATTGCAGAGCCTGATACGGTGCCATCTGACCGTAATTAAACCGAGCAATGTCTGCTGCCATCTGCCGCTGAGCATAGTCCTCGGACATCGCACCAACGTTAGCAAGACGCTGGATGTCACCGTATTGGCTTTCAGCCAGAGCGGGAGCACGAGTAGCTGCGGCTTCCTGAAGTTGACGCTCACGAGCAAAGTTCTCGTAAGCCAGTTTCCCGGCAATGTCAGACAGTCCGGTAGCTAGCGCACCCTCTGCTCGACCTTCCAACTGACCCAGCGCACCGGAACCGTATCGGCCAGCAGACGATGCAGCAGACCTAGCGCGGTTGATAGCATCCATGTATTGCATCTCAACAGGACGCGCAGCAGCTTGGAAGGCTCCCTGGAAGAACGGAGACCCACCCAGGTATGCACCACCTACCGTTGCCTGTTGCTGGCCTAGTGCAGCCTGTGTCAACGGAGACCCAGCCCTAGCTCGCTCGGCAGCGGCTTGCATGGCTTCCGTCGTGTACCCGCTCGGCCCGACGTAAGTCTGACCGGGATAATACTGTGGAGGACCGCCCTGATATAGACGTTGCGCCTCGCTCAGTCCGAACTCAACGTAAGGCTTAAGAGTCGGATCTAGCTCCGTCCGACTGACTTGTTGACCACCACCACCTGCCATGTCACACCTCTGCTATCCACTTCCGTGGCTTAAATCCGTATTTCTTAGCTACCCGTTGCCAGCCAGGACGGTTGGAATCAAACGTTATTTTACGCGCACCACCCTGCTTGGCAATCGCAAATAATTCCGACATACCATCATCCATCATCCACGCTCCCCAACCACACCAAATATGAAGCGTGTCACCCTGCGGTTGTACTACTCCAAACCCATCACCCAACAGATACAACAGCGATCTTCCGGCATAACAATCAGCGTACACATCTTCTGGAATCCAAGGCTCATTGCTCGCCTCTTTCACTTCTAACAACCCTGGTCGTATCCTGTCCCAGATTTGCCGTAATTCCTCCGGTTTTACATACCTAGCCGAGTACGACATACCGATATGTTTTGTCTGACGTTGAGTTTGCAAAATGATTGACGGTGCAACTGCCAAACAACTGATTAGATGCGTAGATGTCAGATGAAGACGATTCGTCTACTTTGTTGATCGTGACAATCACACTCGGCGTTGACGGACGAGTCGGACTCGTCTGAGTTGGAATCTGCTCCAGGATGACATCAGTTGAAGTTGTTGACCACATCAACTGAACGTAATCACCCGCTGCCAACTGAATGTAAAAGTTCAGCGCAGCAATCAGATGACCATCCGTCCCACCGTGAGAGTTAGGCACCGAAAACTTACTGTTCGACCCAGCGACATCCGTACCGTTCTTGCGGAACCATACGTCCACATCCTGAATGGCAACGTTGCTATTCGCAAACTGAATCGAAAACTGAATGTTGTAGACACCCGCAGAGCGGACGGTAATCTGCGAACTGCTAACAATCGCAACACCAACAGCGTAGTCCGTGGTGTTCAGCGTGATCGCATATGCAGCAGTGGTACTCGCTGCGGTTTGGTCTGTAGTGTCCTGAAACGCCCCGTATGGCACTGCATCCGCTATGGCAGCAGCAGAGTAGGGAACGAACAGAATAATGCTGTCTGGGCTGATCCTGGCGTCGTACAGGGTCGTTGTTGTAGCGTTACCCGTCGCAAGAGTCAACAGACCGACAGAGTTGATCTTGCCGTCAAGAATCCGGTTGACAACCTCGGCAGTCTCTCGCGGATTGCCACCCTGTTGAGGTAGCCGACGAAACATTATCGGCCTCCACAGGGAACGAGATCAAGGTCAGTGCCTACAGCGGTGCTCCAGTTGCCAGTCGGTACAACAGACAAGCGATGATACTTCCCGCGACTGCGTAGAGACACCCGATTGTCACTATCAGCAGCAACAGGACTCGCATAGCTGATGTTCCCGTCGAGTCGCTTCCTGGACGCTATGGCAACAGTCGCAGAACCCCCGTCGATGATCGGCCTTGCAAGCGTTGCGAGAGTTTCAAGACCCTGCGCCTCAATATCGCCAGTCTGCAACGTAGCAGTAAGAGACGAACCGCCGAACGAAACGATCTTAGCACCGTCAACCCCTCCGGCTAACAGTTTTCCACCGACCCATACGCGAGAATCCAGGCTTGCAGGAACAGTGTCTAACGTTGGATACAGCGCACTCAGTGCCTCAAGATCCGTTCCGCTAGTCGCAATCGTCGAGATGTAATCTGCTGTCGTGTCTCCGTGGCTCCACTTGTCCGTCGACCAGTTGTACACCAACAGTTGTTTAGCAGCGAAGATATCTGTAAAGCACCACGTTACAGTTTTGTTGACCGGATCAACTGCTGCCGACATTTGGTCGAACTTACCCGGATCGCAAATATCAAAGAACCAGCGATCTACACGCTCAGCCCCGATAGGCTTCACCTGCTGGCCGTCAGTCATGTAAAAACCATCGTCTGACAGGAAGTAAGTGACCGCTCCGTATCTCACGACAGACCGAGACTCGTAGCATCCTAAAGCAGAGGTGACGTTATCGAACTGGAAGAACAGCGGAGCGCCGACATATGTCATGCGAACGATTGAACGCTCCAGCAGGACAATGCCGAACTCACCACCAGTAATGCCGCGAATCTCTCCACCGTCAGGAATGTCCTGCGTGTCCGATTGGCTTGCAACACCGGGAGTCCAGTCGGTCTCATCGTTGATGTCCGACCAGTACAGACGATTAGGATACGTCGAAGTTTTGCCAGCAACTACAAAGTCCCGGACGGTCGTCACAAACTGAGCAGTCGGCGCAGCAGCGGCAAGGTCAGCAAAGTTGGACGATGAGCCTACAGTCCACGATTGCAACTTGTCCTGACCGTTTGCAGCAATGACCTTCTGACCGAACTGCGTGAACGTCCACAAAGTCGTTGCTGTGTAAGCAGACGCAGTACGGGATACGTCCATCAGATACTTGTACGTTACCGCTGTGCCACCAGACGAGTACGCTGTGAACCCTGTTGAGTTCACCCCGTTCAGACTGAACGTATTCGCATCGATCCTGGTGATCGTGTAGGTATTGCCGTTCAACTGCGTCATGCCGACAACACCGGAAATCGTCACCTGTACGCCAGTGCGAAACCCGTGACCGGCAGACGTAATCACACAAGGGTTAGCCTGCGTTGCTCCAGTAATCGTGACGCTTTTCGTCGGGAAGTAACGCCAGAGATAGTTAGCACTTGCACCGAACAGAACGGTGTCAGCAACCCAGCGACCAACGAAACAAGTCAGGAGATTTTCGGTTGCAGCGTTGGAGAAATCGGCAGCAGCAGGCATCGGCCCGTAACCTACAAGCGTAGGCAGGACGTTCTTTGCCTCAACCAGACTGTCGGCAATACCAGGACGGTCTGGTGTCCACTGACCGAAATTTACTCTCACGCCCAAACTCTAACTGGGTTTGCAGGAGCGACTTTGTACTGCTCAAGATTGGCAGGAGTAGCCTGATCTGCCTTCAGCCTGACGTTAACGTGCCAACCGTCAATCGCCGCCATCTCGGGCTGCTCACCCATGTCAGTGGTGATCGTGTTGCCGGTGGGTTTGTAGATGACGCCAACGGTGTCTACAGACGCGCCAGCAGCCGGTGCGTGGCCCGCAGGAACCAGCACGTTGTTGTCAGCGTCCAGCAGCGCCTGTGTGTCCACCAGCAGACCAGCGGCCTTGAGTTGCTCGGTGGCCTCTTGTTCCGAGGCGAACCGCAGCATCAGGTCGTTCCAGACGGGGACGGGAGGGGTCAAGGGGAGATCGTCAAGCATGGGTTACCTCAAGCGGTGAGGGCCACCTTAGGCCCCGAACGTCTGCGCGGAATTGCAGGCAAGTCTGATGTCTCGCTTGACCAAATCTGACGGGTGCGAATTAGCGATGCCAGCGAGGAGGCAACACCGTATTCCTGTGCAATTTCTCGGTTGGTTCTGCCATCAAGATAAATCGACCGCACCTGCTCGCGTGTCAGCTTTGACATGGGGTTGCGTTCCCCATAACTCCGAACGTCACGATTCTTTTTGAGCATGTCGTGATTATTATCGAGCGACGTTCCCAGAAACAGGTGATTCGGATTAATGCAAGATGGATTGTCGCAACGATGGCAAACCAGCAAAGACTCGTCTGCAATGCCATACGTCAGAAAGTAGGCGATCCGATGAGCGCGGAACAAACCACCCGGATTTTGCCCGGCTTGAAATAGTCCGTAGCCCCGTTCGTGCTTAGCACCAATCCATTCCAAGCAGCCATTCTCGCGCAGTACAGACTTGCTCCAGAAACGTTCGATGCGTTCTGGCGTCATGCGGCTTGACATGCGCTCAAGCGGTGAGTGCTTGTAGCTCTGCATTCTGGAGCCTCCTGGGAAAGTAAGCAATACGTCGAATATGACCGTTGTATTGGCTTGCCGCCCCGATAACGAACGTCGCGCCGATTGTCATCCGCAGAATAGTCGGCACGGTTCCAGACGTATCCGTGACAACAGTCGCACCATCTTTGGATGCGGCGAAGTCATTTGCTTTGTAAGCAATTCCGAACTTAAACGGGACGTTGTTTGTTACTGCTGATGTGGCAAGATTTGCCTGTGTTGCGCCACCGTCGGCAATAAACTCGCCTAACACGTTAGTGCTAGATGCCGTGTAGGTGCTCATTCGAGAACTAGCCCCACCAGTATCATCTAGCGACACCGGCGCTTCATTATTCGCCGCCGTGGCATATCTACTGGCCTCAAGATACAACGTTCCCTCTACGTTCGAGAACCACGGCGACAACGTATTAACACTCGCAACATCCGCGCTTCGTGTGACGGAGGCGGCGAGGGTGGGTATATATGAGCTAGCAAACGCAGCCATTGCTTTTGCCTCCTATGCTACAATGCGAAAGCATTTGTTTAGGGGATTGCTGTGCCGTACCAGACCAAGACCTGCGCCTTGTGTGCCGTTACCTTCCAGCCGACCGGATCTGTTCAGAAAGTCTGCGAACCGTGTAGGCCAGAGTATTACAGACAGCGAAATGTTGAGTCCCTGCGAGCTTTGCGCCTCAAGAATGGCTCGACTCCGCTGGGCACGATCCGCAACTGCTTGGACTGCGGCGTTGAGTTCGCGTACCGCTCCGGCCCGCAGAAACGCTGCGACACCTGCCAGCGAAAACGAGAAGTCAGCAGAATTCACGAATGGCTTGCGTCCGACAAAGAGCGGCTTGCAAAGTACCGAAAGGCTTCCAAAGACAACTACAACTTTGGAGGCAACCGCGACAAAGCATTGGAGCGCGACGGCTACAGGTGCCAGCATTGCGGTACGGCTGAAAGTCTTGAGGTTCATCACATTGACGGTAAAGGTACTACCACTCCCAAAGAACTGCGAAATCATGCTTTAGAAAACCTGCTTACTCTTTGCACCAGTTGCCACATGAAAGAACACGCTAGAATGCGTCATTCGAGTTGGGCGCCCCAGATGTAAATGCCGCTCGTTCCATCGCCGGTAAATGTCGGACCGGCGTCTGCATTAGCCGCGCGGATTTGAATGTTTTGCGACGTAGCAATCGGAGTGTAAGTAAACGTACACCTATACCACCCGTTTGCTAATGCTGTAATAGTAGCGGATGGAGAGCCAGTCCCCGCAACAGTTCCAACCACACCAGTGGCTAGGTTAAAAGATGCTTGTGCTGTTACATTGTTCCCTTCAGTCATAAAAAGCCAGTTATACCCACCAGCTTTTGCAAATACTGACTGCGTGTACGGTGTTCCTGCAACAGCAGATAAAGCTTGATAAACACCATGCTGACCACTGCTGGTGTTAGGAATAAGATAGTCAGCAGATGTAGTACCGTCTGGGCTAGTTGTAGAATTTGCAGTTACGCTAGCGTTTAGCTTAGTCCAAGCTGCGTTATCAAACGCCTCACTATACGTTGCAAGGTTAGTCCGCTGCTCCTCCACCAGCAACCCCCTAGCCGCCAGCGTCACCGGGTCGTAGTCGAAACGAGGGCCGTAGACTGCTGCGGAGGTGGTGGGCGTGTAGTCGAGAGCGTAGGGGCCGACGGAGAGTTGGGCGCCCCAGATGTAGATGCCGGTAGCTCCGTTGGTATGCGTGTAGCTATAAGAACCATTGACGGCTGGATAAGCAAAAGTTATCGCTGAAGTAGATCCAACAGTACCAGTGACTGAACACCGATACCATCCATTGCCTACTGAAACAATTGTGGACGTTGCTCCATAAACAATTGTTCCTGTTGATAAATCAAAAACTGAATCGACATCTGTATCGTCACTATAAATCTGCATTTGAACTTGGGTTCTAGTGCCAGACTTAAAATATGCTGAATAGGTGTAAGTCCCTCCATTTACCACCGAAATGTTTTGTCTAGCTCTTGTGTAAAACGTCGTCCCTTCAAGTATTGCAGCACCTGTAATTGTGCCGTTTGGCGCAGCAATCACATTATTGGTATAAGAACCGGCTTCAACGTAATATATCGTTCCGTCAAAAGCCTCTGACCGAGTTTGCAGATTATGCGGCGCATACTCCACCAGCCCCGTTGGCCCGACCCTGGTGGCGTTGCTCGACCGCGAGAAGGTGATGATGTCGCTGAATGCTTTCTGTACAAGTGCCATGATTACCCCGCTACCAAATAGCGCCCGTACCCGTAGGCACCGTCAGCGGTCGCAGCAATATCAAACTGTGGTTCTACAAAGTTAAGATCTAGACTGGCATCCTGGTAGTTGCCGAGCGAACTCGTAGGGCCAGCCAGGAAGTCCAAGTACAAACTCGGCTCCAATGCCAGAATCGGCCCGCCACCCGCACCACCACCTACACCAGAAACCAGATTCGGACGCGGTAGCTTTAGATTCAGTCCGATCAGCATTTCAGATCAGCGCAACAATGTTGGTGGCCGTAGTGCCAGTGGCGTACACCCGACGAGCCATCACCGGCAGAATCGAGCCAGCAGCAACACCGACAAAGGTGACAGCACCGTTGCCACTGTCGTTGATCTTGACGTTGCCAGACCCGCCAACGTACAGCGCACGAGCAGGTGCAGCAAGGTCGGTTGAGTCGGACGGAGTGACAGCGTATGCGTTCTGAGCGCAACTGTCAGGGGTCATACTGTACGGAGCAGGCATTTCAAACCTCTACCCAAGAATTAGAATTACTCGATGACTGTTGCCATATCTGGTCATAGTCTACCAGCGTCAGAACAACTTCATAAGTCCCTGTGAGAAAGTTCAGACTGAGTGACGGAATCGGACTGTCTGGTACTGCCTGATCGATCCAAACATTACCGTCACCCCTAACCTCGTTCCACCCATCGTCTGACGTAATGACAAGCGAACTGAACGGTGCCTGGGAGAAGGACGACAGGCCGAACATCAGTAGCTTACCTCTGTCGTCTCCAGCCTGCATACCCAGCGAATTGTCGTCGATGCCTGACCTGTGACAGTCACAGCCAAACCACCATTCGTCGTATCCGCTGACAATGCTACCGTCCAGGTTGACGCACCAGCGTCGCCATACGGACTCGCTACCGTTGATCCCGTCAACGTAGTAGCCGCAGCGTTAGCACCACGCTTGATCTGACCGTCGAACGTCCAGGACTTTGTGTTCCCGCCACCAGTCACATTAGCAATGACGGTGCCGCGAAAGTACACAGCAGAATTGTCAGCGAGCACTAACTGGTTGCTTAATCCTGCGGCAGATGAGTTCGACCGCATGACAACTGGCGTTGCGCTTGTCGTCTGTACACCTAGCACTAACAGTCCAGCTTGCGAAACACCTGTTGCCGCCGCTATTGGGGCATTGCAAGCAGGGAAAATGTGCATTCCAGTAATGCCGCGAGTTGTCCCGTAGGCACCACCAGATACAAACGAATAAATGCCATTGGCAGCGTTGTTCGAGCCACCAACGATGACCGCACCTGTGACTGTTGCGTTGTTGCTTTGACCACCTACAACAACACCATACGATCCATAAACACGGTTGAGATAACCACCAACAATTGATGCATGGGTGATCGAGGACAGATCAGCGTTGGATTGTCCTCCAACCGTTACGCTATAACTTCCAGTGGCGTTATTGACCGTCCCGCCTAGAACTGATGCGTAAATCCCAGACGCTGTATTGGTGAACCCTCCAGCAACAGCAGAATACAAACCGCTAGAAGTATTCCTAGAGCCTGACAGAATAGAACTTGCTAGACCAGACGCGACTTGCGTAGAACTTGATCTGCTCAATTGCCAATCAACTGCAAACAATCCTCGCTTGTCACCACCTGTGCTTGTGCCATCAGGAATCCGTGACAAAAGCGCACCTGATCCCTTTGGGATCAAAGCAAGATCACCGCTAACGGTATCAACCTTGGCAGTTAAACTTGCAACGTTGACGCTATTGTTTGGTGAATCCGTGTTAGATGCAGTCGTAACCGGCAAAGTGTCAACTGTTACCGACTTGTCAGCCGCGTAAGTGCAGAAAACGTCCTTCGTACCGCTAGAGAATCCAACCTTCGCACCGCTAGCAGAACTTGCTAGCACAGTATCCCGGCTCAACACTCCACCGGAATACGTCCCAATCCCTACCTCCCACTCTGCAACACCAGCAATGCAGTAGTAAGTGGTATTGCCTTCACCGATTGCACTAAACCCCTGATAGCCCTGCACCGCTCCCAACAGAGTGATTGACCCCGTCCCACTGGTCGTGGTCGTCTCTTTTACCCTGTCTTTTAGAACAAGCGCCATTATCGGCTCACTCGCATTGTCAACGGTGATGCACTGAACTCAGCATCATCGTCTGACTTGGTAAGACTTGTAATCCCGCGCTGATACAACCCAGCCCAGGTCTGCAAGCGAGCGTCGTTCATGAGGTAAGGCTCTGCTTCACCCAAGGACGCATACAGCAAGCAGTCCATCGCGTTGATGGTAAACACATTCGTCGTCTGCGTGTCCGACAGGAACGGTGGCGCAGCGTAGTACAGCATATACAGCGTGTAATTGCTGTCAGGGTACGGAGCGAACTTAAACTCGTCTGCCAGGATCGTGTAGCGAGTTGGCTTGCCAGCGTAAGTGCTCTGAGCGTTGCTCGTGAACAGTGACGGGGTGAGGTAAATTACCGGCTGAAGCGGGTCTCCATCGATGTACAGATCCCGCATCTGAAGGAAATCTGAGGGAAGCTGAACCGTGGCGTCACCACTCGTTGTCGTGGTGGTGACGTTCTTCAGCATCTGCCGAATGCGAATCTCTCTCCGCAAACGGATCTCTGCCAGCCGAATGAAATCGGGAATCTGGCTAGTGAGATCGCTTCTTGCGAGATAGTTTGCGACCGCTGTCTGAAGATCGCTGTAGGTGGTCAGGGCCATGTTTTACGTCGTCCCATCCAAACGCTTTCACCCCGAGGTGCCCAATGTGCATCGATAACTCGTGATCCACATGAACCGGGATCGACTGCTCCAGACACTTAACGCAGAACGCTACATCCTCGCCAATCACATTCCCGGCATTCGTCCAGATAATGTCGAACCAAGGTCGCGGAATCTGCTGGAAAACCTCTTTGTCTACAAGTGTAGCAGCAAACCCTACCGCAGTCACCTGTTCAATTCCAACCTTCTTCCTGCTCTCAACCTTCTCCCAAATCTGCACCGTTTCACCGTCGCGCTTCTCTAACCTAAGATTAAGCGCAGTCGGAAGAATTGGCTCTCGTCTGGTCGTAGCGTTCACCCCGATCACCGGAACCCCGCGAGCCTGGAGAATCTCTAGCGTATTGGCAGGGAACCGCTGATCTGAGTCAATCCACAACAGTTGATCGGCACCTAGTTCTAAAGCCTCGACTGCCAGTTTTTCCCGCTGCGTGAAGATCAGCGTCCCAGGCATTTGCAGAAGCTCGATCTCGTTTACACCTCGATTGGCTTCGTACTGCACCAGTCTGGCTAGGTCAAAACAGAAACCTGCCATTACCTCGTCCCGGCATGGGACACAGATTGCAACTTTCAAACGCGCCCCGGATGAGTACGGAAAAACCGGTTGTCAGGATGGTTCAGGAATGCCTTAAATGCAGTCTGATCCACTACCTTGAATCCCTGCATAATCCCCTTGCGATTCAGATCATCAACCAGGGTCAGCGGCAATCGTGCAATGTGAGTCGCAACACTGTCGTATCGACCGTCCGACTCGTTCATCTGCTTTTTGTTGGCCTCGATGATTTCGGAAACGTCCTGCTTCGTTTCCAGAATCACACCGTCATCGCTCTCGTGAGCAACGGTGAATCGGCCTTCGTGCTGTGAGAATAGTTTCATATGGAAGGCTCCCCGCCTTTCGACGGGGAACCGTTCTCCCTACTTAGGCAGCGGGGTCAAGATCGAACACACCACCATGCGCGGCTTCGTTCCGCATTTCCAGCGTGAACTCTGCCAGAAGCTGGGTCTTCTCAGAGTCGCCAGCTTTAGCAAGATCGTTGGTCTGGAACGGACGGAGATACGCAAGAGCAGCGTATTCGGGATCGATCAGCAGCGCGTCACGAGTACGCATGAAACGATCAGGCACAACCGACAACGTGCCGAAATCGCTCATGTATACGTCAGCAGCACCGATAATCGTCGTCGGCTCGTTTGACGGAGCCATATAACGCTGTGCAGCGATACCGGCAAACGCCGACACTTTCTGCTTCAGACCGGAACCGACAACGAGCATCGTCGGATTGCCACCGGAGTCAAACACGCTGGCGATAACAGTCTTTAGCAGGGTCTCGGTGAACGTGCGCTGAGTGCCATCGGTACGGGTCGAGACACCGATCGTCGTCGGGTCGCCACCACCCGAGCCTTCGCTCGTGTTGCTCTTGATCCAGGACAGCAGAGCGCCGAGTTTACGAGCGGTGGACGAGGAACCAGCGTCACGGCCTTGGTTGGCAGTGATGATGGTCTCCATGTCGCGCTTAAGCTCAGACGAGGCTTTAGCAAGCTGGTAGGCACGTTCCGAACGGCGACCGGCCTTATTGACCGCTTCCAGGGTACCGGACACTTGGACCGTCTTTTGAACGATCTGCGTGTAGTTACCGAGACGGGTCGTCGGGCTGATCGTGGCACTGGTCGCGTCTGCACCCTCAACCGCAGCGTTAGTAGTAGTTGCGGAAGCAAGCGAATCAGTCTGCCACTCGTGGAACACCGCAGTCGCTTTGGTGCGAGCCAGGGTGGACATAATCGGGGTTTCGGTAGGGCTGATCGAGTAGATAACGTCGATCAGGTCTTCGCGCATACCGATTGCGCTGTGTGCGGTAAACGTAGGCATTTTGTGACCTCAAAAGTTTAGTCGTTCAAACAAAGATGCTGCATCTCTGGCTTTACCAGTTTTACGCAGCCTGTTCATGTCAGTCTTAATCGCGTCAGACTCAGGGTTGGAAACTTTTCCAGTTCCGGGCTTGAGAGTCTTAGGAGCCTCGGCAACACGCTTTGTTACCTCCGGCGACTTCGACACTAGCTTGCGGTACTGTGCGGCTTCCCATAACACCTGGACAGCGCGTGAGTCGTATACCTGATTGAGTTCTGCTTCCGTGAACCCGATACCCTGTGCATAGGTTCTGATGTCCCGTCGAACTTCTTCACCCTTTTGCGGATCAGCGTATTCAGGAATGGCTTGCTGGAGTCGGGCCTGCTGCTCGGCAAGATACTGCTGCAATTGCGTCTGACGCTCGGCGTGTTGCTTCTCAGCAATGCGTTGACGTTCAGCCTGGACTGCGGCTAGTTGCTTGTCTCGCTGTACAGACTCTGCGACTTTCATCGCGTAGCCAATCGGATCGCTTTCCTTCAGCGACTCTAAATCTTCCGATTTGTTCTGCTCCGATAGAACCTTTTCAATCAGTTCCAATCGCTGAGCATACTGGTCTCGGAGTTGTTTGGCCTGCTCGACAGCGGCTTTCTCGGCTTCAATAGCCTTTCGCTGCTCTGCAAGCGCCTGGGTTTTCTGAGTGTAGTCAGTGCCGAGTTGATAACTCTTAATCAGGTCGTCCAGAGAAACTTCGCGTTCCTCACCTGCGGCTTTAACGCGGTAGCGCGGTGTTTCCTCGACTTCCTGCTCAGTTTCAACAGCCTCCGGTTCCTGCTGCTGAGCCTCGGGAGTGGGCTGCTCGCCTTCCTCTGGTCCCATCAAGCCTAGAAACGCATTGGCTGCACCGTTTACATCCAGCGGGCCACTTCCTTGCGGATTGGTGTCCATATCACCCCTTAAAGGATCTTCCAACGTTTACGCTTAATCTCGGCAGTGTCAACAATCGACTGAAAGTGATTAACAACCGTGGTTAAGCATTTTATCATTCTATACGCATTTTCTCGTGCGTCAATATCTTGCTCGGACGAGTTCAGAATCAGGTCAATCTGCTCCTGTTTCAACTTTTCCAGTTCTCCCCGGAAATAATCGTCTCGCAGTAGATTCGCCGCCTGTTCTGGACTCATCCTGGAATCTCAACGTTCTGCGTAATCCCAGCACCGACCTTGGCAGCTTTCAGTTGCGCCTCAACCGCAAACTCCTGTTGTTTCAATTGGAGTTCAGCAGCGGCTTTCTCTCTCGCCAGTTGAATGTCGGCTTGCGCTTTCATTCTCTGAGTTTCAATCGCTGCCAGTGCTTTCTGCTGCTCAATCTGAATCTGCGCTTGAGCCTGAGCCATCATCGTGTCCAGAGCAGGATTGGATTGCTGCTGCGGTGGCGGATTGCTCAACTGCTGGTCGAGTTCAGGGGGAATCTCTTTGAAGAACTCGGTTGAATCCTTCAACCCAGCCGCCTCGATAAACCGTCCCAGCGTCGCCCGATACTGCCCAACAGACACCAGCGGGTTAGCAGGGCCGAACTGCGTGAGAATTTGCTCCTGCTTCGCCAAAATCATCTGAAGCATAGCCATCTGCTCGTTCTTCGATCCAGTCCCGAGTCCGACCGAGATCGAAACGTCGTAGAGATTCGACCACTCTCGCGGGTCCATTTCCACGAACTTGCCACGCATCCTGATAAGACGCGGCTTGTCCTGGTACTTGCAGAGCAGATGCAGAATGCCTCGGAACAGGCTTTTAACCCCGGTCTCAGCGAACAGACGAGCAATTAGCTCCATCTTGCCAGCACCGGCTTGCATCGTCGCTGCGACAGCGGCAGCGGTGACGTTTTGCAGGATGTTGGGGTCAAGACCTTGGGAAGTCTCCGATACTCCTGAACGCTTGGCTTGCACCGAGTCGAAATATCCCAGCATCGGATACGCAGAACCAGTGATATCCGGCACCTGAATCGCTGCCACTGCTCCCTGCGATTTCGTGCGTACAACCCCGCCAGGAGTGACGTTCAGCAGGTCATCCAGATTCACCTGACCGTCAACCACCTGCATCCGCGCATTGTTGATGAGATACAGGTTGTCCAGCATCTGCCGAGTGACGGTGGACTTGATTAGCTGGATATCCATCGTCCGGTCTGCCAGCGACTGACCGAAGAACTTATGCGGGATCGGAATCGGACAGATCACATGGAAGGGAACGTAATCCGTCGGGATGTTTGCTTCCCGCCCGTCAGCGTAAGTCAGAATCGTGTTGTTGCTGTAGAAAATCTGACGTAGTTCTGCGATCCCGTCCTCGTCAAAGTCAACGTAGATATAGGACTCGTAAACCTCGACTTCCTGCATCGACTCGTCAAGACTGTCCTGCTCGAACGGTTCTTCTCCGGGAGAATACCGAGCGATCCGCTCCTCTGTGAAGTCCAGACTGTTGTAGACAGGCAGACCGTAAACCTGATCCTTGTCGAACCCCATCTGGACAAGTTCTGTCCTGGTCATCAGCCGACGATGCGCCATGAACGGCGATTTAGCCTCACCGAATCGCGCTTTCTTGCTGACGATCAATTCTTCTGGAGGAACGCAGTCAATCTGAATCCGGCCCGACTTGGTTTTCTTGCGAACGACAACATTGTGAGTGCGCGTCGCCTGATCCATTACCGTACCGTCCGGCATCTGAACCTGCGTGACTTGCTCGTTCGTTTCCTGACCGACGATTTCACGCGACTCATCTGACAGCAACAGGACTAGCTCGGTGTCCGTCAGATCACGGTAGGCTTCCTCGTCTACGTCGATCTTTTCTTCCCAGACAGCTTTCACCGTCCCGGTCTTGGCTAGCAGAGCGTCCTTGAACCAGTCATGCAGGATTGCAAAACCGTTGTTGTCCTTGCTAAACACCCAATTCGCGTAGTCAGTCGCCTGCTTTGCGCCTTCTTCATCCTGCGGACCAACCGGCTCAAACCTGACCAGATCATCGCTCGCAGTGAACACCCGGATAAGCTGCGGCAGAGCACCATCGATGACTTCAGCAACCTCTCCGGTCACAATCTGGCTGCGACCCTCTTGCTCGTTGCCGTATGGGTTGCGAAGGTAGTAGTTCAGAGCCTCGGCTCGTTCTTCCGTGGTCTCGCTGTCCAGCATCCCGATAGCATCGTCGATCTCTGCTTGCAGAATGCCGGTAAGAGTCCCGTTATCCATTTACCACCTCGCGCCTAAAATACTTTCGCTTCTCTGGATCTTTCGTCTCCAGTTCAGCGAGTTTCTTCTCAAGTTCAGCAACCTTGCGTTGAAGTTCTTCAAACTCGCGCTTCTGAACGATGAAACCTTGTGGCATTAGCATCAGACCACCCACCTTGTATTGACGTTGATCGGCTTCGACCAGGATGATGTTTCATTTAGACCGACTGCAAGATAACGAAATGCGTCCGATCCGTGGCTAGACCAATCATGTAGAGGCTTATCATAAAAGACTTTCTGCTTTTCGTCGAAAGTCCGTCGGTAATTCCGCAGACAGTTCAACCCTTCGCTAGTCGCCGGAACATTGAACCAGCACCGTGGAAGTAATCGCCTGACAGCCTGGATGCCATCGTCCACAGATAAACGTGGCGCAATCGTGCAACTGAGATCGGCCTGCTGAAGTACCTCCAGACGCGACTTGCCAGACCCTAGCTCCCTAACCTGAACGTCGTGCGGGACGATATGCTCAGCCTTGTGCCAGCCTCTGTTTCGCAGTTCCCGGACGTACCAATCCAGTCCGACACCGTGGTTCTCAATGTAGTCTAAGAGTCGGACTTCTTGTCCGTGGACTTGTGCGATCCAGATCGAAGTCGAGTCACCGATTCCCAGATCCCACGCAGCGACTGTTTTACATAGGTCGTCCCGGCTGATAGCACAGAATCGACCTTCTCCCTCCATCTGGTTAAGAATCTGCCCATAGTAAGCTCCCTCGATAGCAGCGTGAAATGAGCACTCGAACTCTTGGTCGTACTTGTCCCGCCCCATCTCCCGGAGCGCATCGTCTAATTCTGACTGAGCAATGATCTTTGTCTGACTGGCGCGGAACTCCAGCAGTTTCCACCCAGGCTCGTCCTGCGCTCGATTCCGTAGATCGTAGAAGTGATTCTGGCCTTTAGGAGTGCCGATAAACATTGCCCAGCCTTGTCTGTCGGCTAGGGCAGGACGGATTACCTCGTTCCAGATTTTGGGATTCTGATCCCCCACCTCGTCCAGTACAACTCCGTCAAAGTAACTCCCGCGTAAAGAGTCGGGATTGTCGGAGCCGTACAGA
>Ga0255164_1000128_pt1 | contig 19932 bp, 25 predicted proteins | sample Atl_Cont_RepA_8d_FD_183613 | JGI IMG/M metagenome (GOLD analysis project Ga0255164, IMG submission 183613) | Freshwater microbial communities from Altamaha River, Georgia, United States - Atl_Cont_RepA_8d | ecosystem: Environmental > Aquatic > Freshwater > River | place: USA: Georgia | collected... | reverse complement strand
AGTAAAAGTATTGTTTCCACAGGGATACACAATTACAGATCACAACGTTCAGTTAATGAAATTAAAAACAGATGGTACTGGTGATATTGATTGGACTAAACCACCGATAGCACAACTACCATTAGATGCTAGTGGGGAGGCTATTTTTACAACACAGGTAAAGGTTGGTGATAGCTTAGGTGTATTTGTGTCTCCTGCGTCACAAAAAACATGGATGAACAATGTTATAACAGTATCTGACGCATATAAAGCATTTTTAGGTCACTCTCAAACAGATATTAGTGGTAACAGTAATTTCTTTACATATCCTGTATTAGAAAAAAAGATTGGTAACATCACTAAAAACGATGCAATATTTAATGAATCTGATTCTTATTATTCATTTGCATATGTAATGGGACAAGATGTTTCAGCAAACGCTTTTATACCAACATCAACCGCAACATCATGGAGATGGTTTAGTGGTTTGTTAAATCAAAGTTGGTTAGATGGAAATATTAAAAATAGAGTCTATGTTACTTCACCGCAGCAAGTTGTTAGTGCTGTATTCGCTTGGGGTGGGGATTTAGACTGGTCACATTCATCATCACCAGCAGCAATCGCTTCGAGCATTAGTGGTGGGGTATTTACAAATTCTGCTAATATGTCAACCGAAAGTGGTATTAGAACAATGTCTATGGGGTCTTTAGCATATGAACAAAAAACAGCAGAATCTGCAAAGCTTAGTGTTTCGTCATCATTAACAAATGGTAAAGTTGTATTAACAACAACATTAACAAAAGAAGGGTTAGCTGGTCTACAAGTGATAATGAACTACGATTCATCAAAATTAACACTAGATAATGTGATTTTTGATGCTGGTTCAACTATAACTAATTTCTCAACAAAAGATGATGGTAGATTATCTTTTGGCTCTATTGATCAATTAAAAACAGCTAGAATTAAAACTGGCACCCCATATAAATTAATATTTACACCAAAAGTATCATTAGCAAATACTGCGGGACTCTTCTACTTTGTTTTAGCAGATGCTGTTGACGCTGCAGGTAATAAAGTTGAACTCGTAGTAGAATAATGAAATATATTTTAATTGTATTATTTTCTTTAATCACATTAATAGGGTTCGGGCAGTCGATAACGGCACCCGAACCTAAATCATTTACTATAAACACCTCTGGTCAAGATGCCAGCGGATTTTCTTTAAGTGGGTTCAATTCAACCTCAACTTTACTTTGTGCTATTGGTTTACCAACTGCGCCATCCGGTACTACTTTCTATATTTCAACTACAACGGGATTAACCGCTGCAAGTGGATTTACATTAAATGGTAATAAAACTCGTTTAGTGTTTACGGGTACAATGGCAAACATAAATGCCGCATTGGCAACTTTAAAAGTAAACACAACCGCAACAACAGGAAATATACAAATATCAGTATCAGCAACGGTTAATCCAACGGGTTACTTTTATAATCCAACGAACGGTCACTTTTATAGACCGATATCAACCGGTGCTAACTATTCAAATGCAATAACACTTTCAGCAAATCAAACATTCAAAGGACAGACTGGATATTTAGTAACTATTACTTCGGCGGATGAAGATGCATTTATTTTCAATAATGTGCCACAAGCTAATATTTGGTTTGCATTAGATGATAGAGCAATTGAAGGTAGGTGGGTAATTAGTGCAGGTCCTGAAGTGGGAACGTTACTTAATATTGGTAATTATAATGCCAACCCACAACCAAATACATATCGTAACTGGGCAGGTGGTGAACCAAATGATTGGGGTGGAAACGAAGATGCTGCTGTAACTAAATGGGGTGGTGGTTCTCAATGGAATGATTTATCAACAGCAAATGTAAATCCTTATGTAGTTGAATTTGGAACTTGGACAAACCCCGATGACCAAACGTTTACTGAATTTTTTTCTAATAGTGTTATACACTCAAACGGAAACACATTAAGAGCACAATTCACATTTAATTTCGGAAGCAACGTTGATGAAACTAAATTCAAATCAAAAATAATAACTTCTACTGATGATATTACATATAATACAAATAACGCTTTAGTTGCTCTTAATGGTATTGGTAGAGTTGATCTAACTAATCAAATAGATACTTCAACAATATCAGGTGGTGGGTATAAAGCGTTAACAACTGGGGGTCAGGTTGAGTGGTGTGTAATTTATAATTATGATGTTTCAAATCAAAGATACCGAATAGGTATTGATAGTAGAGAAGTTAATGGTATTTTGGCGACACCATCATCTATTACAAGTTTACAGCTTTTTGATTTATGGAATGGCCCCGTTACATTTAATTCTTATGACCCAAATGGATGGACTGAGGTTTATGTTTATACTCAAACACAATTTAATTTTGCTGGCTCGTCTTTTGCTTCTAAAATAAGACAGGGTAATGGTTTTTATGGTGTAAGCGCAGAGTTTACATTTCAAGAAAATAAGCTAAACAAATACCATAAAATTTCCATGGATATTCAACAAAGTGATTTGCTTACTTTATTAGGAAGTACTATTACGGTTGGCGATGTTTATTTAGCGTTTAAAGAATTTGCTGATAGAGGTATTTTGGGTGATGAGAGTAAGTATTTTTCTTCTGGAATTCAATTCCATAATGCAGATGTAAATGAAGACGGTATATTTGATGAAAGGGATTGTTATTCGCTTTTAACACATTTACAAGGAACAACATCTTTATGGTCAAACCCACCGCAATTGGGTGATATTATGAAGATTGTAAATTCGAATGTGTATGATAACATTACAAAGCAAAATTGGAATACATATACTGGTATTACTAGATATAGTTATCCATTTACATTTACAAATGGTACACTTAATGCATATAACTTAGATGTTGCTTGGAAAGGTGACGTAAATCTTTCTCACTCATCACAACCAGCGGGATTTGTTACGTCTGCAAATTCAATTAGTGACGTTTCTCAAATTAAATCAATGTCGGTGTCAAATAATTCTATTGGGGATGTGGAAGCTGATATTATGATGGAAAGAATTGGTGATAGCGTTGTTGCAACAATTATGATAAACCCTAACGGTAATCAAATCGGCGCTACACAATTTGATGTTTATTTCGATAATTCTGTTTTAAGTTTCTCTTCTACACAATTTACAACATCTGGTGGGGCAAATTTTAGCAGAAATAATGGCTCATTTATAAGCTTAGGTTCATTAAATACTTCTGGCGGGGCAATTTCAAATATAGGTTATAAAGTTGTATTTAAGCCAAAATCGATCATCACAAATCTACTTGGCTTGATTTCAGTAAAAAGTACTGAAACACTTAACACGTCATTAAATAAAATAAATGTAAAGGTGTTATAATGAAAAAAATATTAATCATAATGCCATTATTTTGTATAAGCTTTATTTCAGCCGCACAAATTTCAAAACCCGATACATTAGAATTAACAAACAGAGAATTGTTTGAGGAAACCGATGATTGGAATGATTTGGGTCTTTTAGAGTCTTATATTGATTTTTCAAAAGATGTATTATCGTCATCAAATTTGTCGGTTGGTATAATTGGTAGACAGATATCAACCACATTAAATTTAGGATATAGTAAAACTTCATTGAATGGTAAGTGGGGGCATTCGTTTTCAACATCAATTAACCCCACTTGGAAATATTATGGCGTGGGTTATGGTTTGTCTAGAAATAATGAAAATCGAACTACAACATTACAAACATTTTATTCAACTGATTTTAGTTTCCAAAAGGATATTAATATCTCGATAATAGATGTTCATCGAACAAAAAAATGGGGAACATTTGGTTATAGTTTTATAGTCTCTAAAACATTTTGGGATTCTTATCAAGGTGAGTGGCAGGGAGAGTACACTGTTGATGAGAATGGTAATTTTTTAGATTTAATATATCCAACAATACCAGCATCAAACGAACTAACATTGAGGGGTATGATAATGTACACATATACCGTAAACACAAAAATAGTTAATATTTCTCCGCAAATATTTGCTATGGGTGATGCATATAAAAAATATAAAGAGGGAATTGATTATGATTTTGGATATGTGAAAAATTTTAATATGGATCTATATTATGGGGCATCTTTAGATTGGAAAATAACTAAAAGATTTATTTTAAATACTAACATAAGATACAACACGACTTGGGATTCATTAGTTGAATCGGTGGGTTATAAAAAAGAAAACCCAATAATGTTTATGATTGGAACAAATTTTAAATTTTAATATATGAAAGGACTTAAAATACTAATATTGTGTTGTATCGGGGTTGCAATTGGATGTACAAAAATGGAAATAGAGCCTATTCCACAACCAAAGCCTTTAAATGATATATTTTTAACATCTGAATCATCAATAACTGATGGGGAAGAGATTATGTTTAAACTTACATCTGATAGTACATATGTTTTAAAATTAGTAGATAAGGTATCTGGGCAGGTTATTAGTAAGGAAAAAATAAAAGGAATAATTGGGGTAAATAAAATTAAAATATATACAAAATCACTTCCGGCCAAGTATTTATATTTAGTATTAGAGGACGGCAATAAAAAAGAAATGAATAAAACAACTATTATCGCGAAATGAAAAAACTATTAATTTTAACGGCAATAACTCTATTATTTGCTGGTTGTCATAAAGACGACATATTACTTCCCGAGGTATCTGTTAGCCCAGATTTAAAAATTGCTAATTCTGCGGGTATAAAACTTGAATCTTCCTTTGTAACTAGTGAGGTTGCTATGAATGTTAAAACAGAATACAGCGGAAGTGTTACAATAAAAATACTTGATATTGGAAATAAAGTAGTTTCAAAAGAGGTTACCACCGTTAAGGCTGGTGACAATATTTTGAAAGTATATACAACGGCCTTACCTAGATCAGCATATAGAATTGGACTTTTTGATTCTAATGATAAGATGTTAGGAATTGCGGATTTTAATAAACTATAAAACAAATTAAATTTAAATTTTATGTCAGAAGAAGTAGAAACAAATGATGGTACTTGGTCAGGTCTTAAAAAGACAATCGTCGGCGTAGCAGGTACTGTAGTAACCGCAGGTGGTGTGTGGTTAACAACTTTAATGGGTGGTGGTGATAAAGAAGCGGCACCAGCGGCTGCACCAGCACCAGTAATTAATATTACCAACTCAAACCAACAACAACAAGCAACGGGTGGTAATACTACCATAATCAAAGAAAGAGTGGTTGAAAAACCAGCTTCTAATCCAGCACCTAAGCCTAAGAAAAAGGAAGGTGATGAGTTTAAAGAAGAAGCCCCTAAATGGTAATATATGTCAGAGAATAGTCAACAACCAAGTGGTTTTAGAGATTTGTTAAATGCAATGATGAAACGTAGATGGTTCATCACTGCTATGGTATTGGGTGGGTTTATGGTTATAATGGCCGGCATATTTGCTGCGATTATGATTAAAACACCGGTAGCGGGTGAATGGAAAGAACTCTTATTATTATTGTTAGGTGCTTTCATTGGCTCTTATGGTAAAATAATAGACTATTGGTTTAGTGATACCGATAAGGATAAGATGTTGGTTCAAAAAATGGACGAAGAAGATGGTGTCTCTTTAAGTAACACCGCTGATATGCCAGTAAATAATCAACCTCCAACACCTATCATTCCAGATGCATTTACTAAAGCGGTTGAAAATATGAAAAATGAGCCCAAAGTAAATGATATGTTTGAACAAGTACCGATTAGCCCAGAGGTGCCAGTAATAGCTACAGAATCACCAAAAGCTAAAGTGGGTGTGGAAGTAGACGAAGATGGTGATGGTGTAATGGATGGCTTAGATTTTGATGGCGACGGTAAAATAGATGAATACTTTGCACACAGACAGTGTGAACACGTATGGGGCGATTCTGACGGCGACGGAGATTTAGAATGCCTTAAGTGTGGTAAAATAAAAGACCTAGATCCTGGCGAGGATGAGGGCTAATAAGTAAACGCAAAAAAATTAAAAAACATGGCAAGTTTCTTAAAGGAATTATTTAATGACAACAACTCTATTAACGAAAAATCTGTAGTTGGCTTTGCATCTTTTGTATGTATGGTAATTGCATTAGTTGTTGATTTAGTAACGGGCTACATGGGTAAACCATTAGTAATAAACGAATTCATTTTTGATGGCTTTTTAGTCATCACTCTTGGAGCGTTCGGTATTGCATCCGTAGATAAGTGGATCAACAACAAGAATGCTAAAAAAGAAGAAGAAATGGAGGGTTAAAAACTCAAACACATATTAAAGATGAAAAATTTAATGGCAAGAACTAAAAGTGTGGTGGTGGGTACATTTATGATCTTAACTGGCGCGTGGATTATGTTTGCGCTTGCTTTCCAATTATATGGGGTATTTTTGGTAGCAACAGATCAGGAAGATAGAATGACACAAATTTCTAATGAAATATCTTGGAAAATTGATGGCACTTTTAAAAACAATCCAGAAAACATTTGGTATAATAAGTAAAAAATGGGGAAGTTAATATTCCCCATTTGTATTTATTTTAAAACAACTAATATGAAAAAAATATTTCTACTTCTAGGTGTTATGCTAATAGGTGTAACTTCACAAGCACAGACAATCGGAAAGACTAAAACAGAAGAATATAAAGCAGAGTTTGAAAAGAAAAAAGATATTTCTGCTTTTATGGACTACGATGGTCCGCAGATCCCTATTCAAATATTAAAAGCGGGGATTTCTGACGAAGTTTACGAAATGTATCCAGAATTAAAAGAAAAAAGAGTTGGTTTAGGTGTTGCAAATATTTCTATGGAATACTTGGAAAATCTTAATCGTTTTATTTTTACTGAAGATAAAACAGAGATTAAAAATAGAATGGTTAAACAATTCCAAGCATCTCAAGCCGGTATCTCAGAAGATAAACTAGATGGTAGGGGTAAAATTAGATTAGCAAAATACTTTGTGACTATTGAATGTTATGATTACTCAATATCAGAAGACGAAACGATCAACCTTAAAGATGGTATTAAAGATAATATGGTTACACGTATAGGTCTTCAAGTAAGATTTACGGATGCTGAAACTGGTGCGATGTTCGGTGCATCTGGACTAGGTGAAGCAAAAACTAGCCGTGAATTGACTTTATTATCTGATGCAACAGTAGACCCGATTAAATTTAATCAATCAACAATTTCAATCGCAACAAAAAAAGCACTAGATATTGCTTGTGCTAATATTCTTGATAGAATGATTAAAAAAGGTATTTTCACAAAATAAATTATCAATATTGAAGATATATAATAAAGGGGGGTCTAAGACTCCCCTTTTTTGATATTTATATAGTATAAAATATTAGAGTTATGAAAAGAACATTATTCGTACTGCTTTTATTGCCAGTTTTAACTTTTGGTCAAACAAGTTCGTGGAGAACTAACCCACCATCAAGAATACCTAATACACCATCAATTCAAAGTCAAAGAAGTGATGTTAGTATGTGGAGAAATACATCACCTAGAGAATTTAATAGACTACAAACAACAAAGCCTGGATCTAATATTATTGTACGTGATCCTTGGTTTTATGGTTCCGGTTTTGGATGGGGATGGAATAGATGGGACTTATGGGGTGCGCCAGCATTTGGGTGGAATTTTTATTCTCCTATGTGGTATTGGAATGATTGGGGATATAGACAACCGGCTAGAGTTTATGTTTACAGCGACGGAAGAAGAGACACCATAAGAGGTAAAAAACCTATTATAAGTTTTGGTTTACAAAAAACAACAGATAAACAAATTGGTGGATTTTTTACAATTGGGAACAAAGGATACTTTATTACCGAATTTAATTCGACATATGAGAGGGATAATTCAACTTTTTTCCCTTATGGTACAATAACACAGGTTGATTTTCCACTTGTTAACGATTATGTTAAACTAAATTCTTTTTACGTAGGATTTGGTAAAAGAATAAAAAGAACAGGTGTTCATTTTATGTTAGGGTCGGTAAATGAGGTTGTTAGATATAGAGGTAAAGATAATATAGGGTATATTACTTTTCCAAAATATAATGATCGTTTTACAACAGTAAAAATGGGTGTATTGCATGATTTAAAAAATGCAACAATAAAATTTGATTATGATCCAATTCAAAAAAATGGGACGTTTGGATTAGGACTTAACTTTTAAGTAATTGAAAACAAATAAATTTATTTATTTAATATTTTTTATAATCTTATGTTCTAGTAAGATTAATGCTCAAACATTTACACAAACATTTGTTGATAAATGTACTGGGGAAATAAAAGTAGCAACAACCACATATGTCAATGGAAATGCTGTTGTTTCATTTTATGATCAAATTAGAACATTCACGCCAATTGAAGTTCAAGGTGGGGCAATGCAGGCTTGGTTACAAACAACCTATGCAGCATATAGTTCGAGAGCTTGTCCAACAAATGTTGTTGTTCAACAAACCGTAACACAAGCGGTTACACAGGCCGCATCACAGGCCGCATCACAGGCTGCATCACAAGCAGCTTCACAGGCCGCTAACTCTGCAGCAAGTAGTGCTGCTTCTTCTGCTGCTAGCTCTTCAGCTTCATCTGCTGCCAGTTCTTCTGCGTCATCTGCAGCATCGTCTTCGGCAAGTTCTGCTAGTAGTTCTGCTGCAAGTAGTGGTGCGTCTACATCGGCATCTTCTTCTGGTGCAAGTAGTTCATCGTCTTCAAGCGGCTCTTCATCTAGTTCATCATCATCATCGTCTGATAATAAGAGTAGTGGAGGATCATCTTCATCTGAACAAAAGAGTGAATCTAAGTCGGAAACAAAGTCTGAAAGTAAATCCGAATCTAAAGAGGAATCAAAATCAGAAAGCAAGAGTGAAGAAAAGAAAGAAGAGTCTAAATCAGAAGAAAAGAAAAAAGAAGAATCTAAAGAAGAAAAGAAAGAAGAAAAGAAAGAAGAAAAAAAGAAACAACAAAATACAAACCCATTATTATTAGCATCTGATTTAACAAGTGCTCAGAATATTGATGGGAAATTTGACATTATCTTATCTCTAGGTTTAAGTAAGTCTTCTTTAATGGGTGATAAAACTTATAGCGCTAATGCTATGGTATGGTCTTCTCTAAACCAATTTGCGCTTTCAGGTGGGATGACAAAAATGGATTTCAAAAATGGTAAGTTAAGCGCGATTAATAGTTATTCATCAACATTTGCGTATTTGAACGGGACGTTAATGAATTTAATGGGCTATACTTGGATTAAACCCGATGTAAAAAGAGGTACATACGGATATAACGTTGGGTTGATTTCGCTTTTTACAAAAAATGTAGAAAAGAAATATGATATGTCTTTATCATCTTCAATGGTTGTTTTTTGGACAAAACCATATCAATACAATAAAAAAATAACTTTGTCCCCTCAAGTGTTCATGATGTCTTCCCCCATATCATATAACACTATAACTGGGCAAACAACCGTAAACAGACATTTTGGATTTTTAATTGGTAGTAGTTTTGATTATAAAATAACTAGAAGATTTGGGTTAAGTTTAAATTATAAAGCAAACCTAAATACTGCGCCTGGTACACCAATTATGCATAATTTTTTAATTGGATCTAGGATGATGCTTTAAACCTCTTTATCTATAACTAAAGGTTCAGTGTGTTGTCTTTGCTTTTTAAATCCGTATTCTTTTGTTGTTTTTGAAATCGTCACTCCCAACGATGTGCAAATTAAAAATAATCCTATAAGTAAATTTATCATATTGTATTTTTTTTATATAACTATTAGAAAAATACAACAAAAATATTGTAAAACCAAGAATAATAGGATAATAACAAGAAGTTCTTTATATAGTACAAAAATAAAAACCCTCGTAGAAACGAGGGCTTTTTTTTGGCAAGAAATGACTAAACGTATCTCTATTATACGCTTATAAACTAATATAGCTTATTTTTATTTATTTGTCAACTCTTTGTGTAAATTTAATATTTCGGAGCATTTTTCATAATCTTCTTGCTCTTCGAAATGTGGCATAATATGTTCCACTAGAATATCTGGCTCGCTTTTAACCAATAGAAATTCTGTTTTCCATTCTACAATTTCATTGGTATCTAGCTTTACTGTTGCGTTCACGGTGTACTTGATTTTTCTTTTTCTGGACCCTAGAAGTTCTTTAAAAGAATCAATAACACCACCATAAATGAGGTCCTTGTTTCTGTCCAAAAAATCTTCAAAATTTTTGTACTTTCCTTTTACGTGAACATTAAATTTGTCTCTCTCAGTTTTCATCATTTTTAAAGGGTTTTGAATAAGTTGGGTAAATTAATTTCCATATTATGTCACCATAATATTTTTTGTCAAGCATAGAAAATAAAATGGAAGGGTTATCACACTTTAAAGCTTCTAATGCAAAACTTTTTCTGTCCTCAATATTAATATTTTTTCTGATTTTGGCAAAAACAATCAAAGATTTTTTTTCAATTTCATAATATTTTTCAACGAGATCATCTGCTGTTTTTTTGACCCATTCATAAAATTCATCTGGGACTTTATCAATTAACTCATCAAATGGTTTATTTTCTTTCAAATACTCCCAAATATCCCTATTTGATATATTAGTTAAAATTTTATGAAGTCTTTTATATTCTTCGCCTTTAATTTTCATGCGAAAACCGCTTTTGAAGCGAATTACATAACCTTCTCTGTCTTTGCTTATCTCTTCCTTTAAGAGGTCATAACCTTCTCCCCAGGTTTTATATGTTGTAACTATTTCAAAACCAGCATCTTGTAACCAAAATAAGCTACTATCGGGTATCTCGTCGCCTGTTTTAGTATGAATACCACCAATCACAACTAATTTTTCCTGATCACCGTAATCTACAACAATTCTATTTTCCGGGTAAATAATTTCAAACAAATATGTATTATCTTTTCTTAGGGAGCTAATATCATGTTTATTAAGAATTTCTTTACCTTTAATTGCTTGGGGGGATGTAAATGATCCGCGTGTTGCCAATATCCATTCGTTCTCATAATTAAAGAGAATTCCTAATGAACCATCTAGTTTTTCGTAAACAACATATTCTTCGTTTGGAATATCTTCTGGTTTGTGTTCTTCGTAATTAAAAAATTTTTTAAAAGGTCTTGCAATAATATCACCCTTTGAATTTGTTACTAACCCTCTACATTGAATAGTAATGTTATCCCATAGTTTTTCATACTGAACTTTAGGGCTGTAATTCCATATTGTCAGATCGTACATCGGATGTGTTTGTTTTAAAAGCAAACCATCTTGATAATATTTTTCTAATTCGTTTAAAAAATCCATTACGATTTTTGGGGGGTGGGTTAAAATATGAAACAATAAACTTGCTCACTTAAAGAGAGATTTCGAATCGGTCTTTCATTTGTTCCAATTTATCATCTGGAACATTATGTACATTTTTACTACCGTGCCTGTTCTCAACAATTAGTGTATGAATTCTATAGCCGTACCTGTTTGCCATTTCAAAGTACGGTTGCATTTCCCATTCTTGTGTGAAGGTATTTGCAACAACAATTTTAGAAAATTCTAAACGCATTCTTTCGGCACACTTTTGTTGGCACATATTATGTGCTTCTTTAAGTTTGCTAGCATCAAAATTATATTTACCATTTTCATCAACAAAAAAATTATCGGCAGATAGTACGTCTGGATTTTGTTGTTGTGGTGTTTGTAATATAATTTCTCCTAAGGTCGATTTACCGGAACCGGGAATTCCTCTAAGTAATATTAAATCACCTTTGTATTGTGGTGTCATTTCTTCCATGCTTTTCTATAAGTATTTCAAGTTTTTTAATTTCTTTTTTAAGAACCAATACTTCATCTCTGTAGTGTTTGGCAATCAAAAAAACCATTACAAGCATGATAATGGTCACAATGAACAAGATTTTAGTTTGTGGGTCCTTTTTCATTTGTCTGTTTATTGTATAAAAATAAACAAAAAAAATCAAAAAAACAAATTATCTTGATTCCCAGTAAAGACTTCTAACTTTCGCCCCCAATTCAGCATCGTTAGGGGTCTGTTTTACCATAGCGGCTGGTACTAATATTTGTTCCCTATCAGTGCCCATATTATAACACTTTTCACATAATTGCCCACAACCCTCAACATACCCATATCGCATATCAATATGTTCATAAAATTTATATGGGGTCGCAGAACCGCATAAAACACATAGCTCAGTCTGATTCGATTTTTCTGTTTCTAGGACACATGATAGGTGGTCAAATCCAACCAAATAATCAATATCTACATTCGAAGTGTCCTTATTGCAGATACTACAAACAAAATTTTTCATTATTAGTGGTCATTTTAAAAAATAAAAGGGCCAGTACCCTGGCCCCTTTCTTATTTTACTGTTTCAGTTGCTGGTGCAGCTGGAACGTCTGTTGTGCTTACCGTTGAGTCAGCTGTGGTAACAGCAGCTGTATCAACTTGTGCAGCAGTTGAATCTGTTGCTTCGTTTGTGGCAGATCCTGAACCACACGCTGTTAGTGTAAGTGCTACACCAAGAGCGAAAATCAATGTATATTTTTTCATACTATCTTAAATATAGGGAAAATTATTGATAAAACAAAATGTAAAATAAAAAACCCCAACAGGATGTCGGGGTTTTAAGGTCTTTCGGCAGGTTCAACCCCGCTTACTTATGAAAAAAACGAAAAGGTAATCGACAAAGAGAACCTCAAGCATATAAATATATGTGATTTTCACAAAAAGTCAAATATTTAGTTAAAAATCATATGATTTTTGTTTTTAAAACCATTTTTTCTTTAAAAACAGCTTTAACGGGTTTATTCTCTTTAATATTACCCATCAATATTTGATCACTAAGAAAATCTTCACATAAAGATTGTATAATTCTTTTTATTGGTCTTGCACCATATTCCTCATCCTTATTTCTTTTTATGATCTCTGTTAAAACAGAATCGTCAAAAGTTATAATATATTTTTTTTCTTGTAATCTACTAACTAATTTATTTATTTCTAACGAAACGATTTTTCTTAATGATTCTTCGTTCAAAGGATTGAATAAAATAATATCGTCAATTCGATTTAAGAATTCTGGATTAAATTGTTGCTTAAGGGATTTTTGAATCATGGTTTTTCTAACCTCATACTGTTGTGTTTCACTACTACTAGTCGAGAACCCCACGCCGCCACCAAATTCCGATACCTTCTTAGCACCAACATTTGATGTCATAATGATTAGTGTGTTTGTGAAGTTAACTTTTCGACCGAATGAGTCAGTTAGGTGACCTTCGTCTAAAATCTGTAAAAGAATATTAAAAACATCTTTATGTGCTTTTTCAATCTCATCAAACAGTATTACAGCAAACGGATTATTCTTAACTTTCTCAGTTAGTTGACCACCTTCGTCATAACCAACATAACCTGGAGGTGAACCAATCAATCTAGACACAGTATGCTTTTCCATGTATTCGCTCATATCAACACGAATAACTTTTTCTTCAGACCCAAATATTAGCTGCGCTAAGCTTTTGGCAAGATATGTTTTACCAACACCTGTTGATCCTAAAAATATGAAAGAACCGATTGGTTTCTTGTTGTCTTTTATTCCAACCCTGTTTCTTCTAATTGCTTTTGATATAATTGAAATAGCATCTTCTTGACCTATAACTTTTTTAGATAACTCGCTTTCCAAATTTAACAGGTTATTCACTTCGTTACTGTCTATTTTTGTAATAGGGATGCCAGTGATATTTGAAATTATATCATACACATCCTCAACACTAACAGGTATTAAATTACCTTTTTGTTTATCAAGCCATTTACTTTTTTCGTCTTCTAATTTTTTGACTGCTTTTTTTTCTTCATCTCTGAGTTTTGCAGCCTGTTCGTAATTTTGGCTTTTAACAACTTCTAGTTTTCTTTCTCTAATTTCTTCTATTTCTTTTTTTAGTTTTTCAATGACTTCAGGAATTTTTGTTATTACTCGTTTTTCTGACCCCAATTCATCAAGCACATCAATTGCTTTATCTGGAAATTGTTTATCAGTCATATATCTTCCAGATAATCTTACAATTGTTTCAATAACCTCACTTCCATATGAAACCTTATGATATTCTTCATATGATTTTTGCAAATTGTTTAATATTTCAACTGTTTCTGATTCAGTTGGCTCCTTTAAAATAATTTTTTGAAATCTTCTAACTAATGCACCATCTTTTTCAATATGTTTTTTGAATTCATCAAAAGTTGTTGCACCTATACATTGGATTTCACCTCTAGCTAATGCTGGTTTTAAAATATTTGCTGCATCCATTGATCCACTAGCATTCCCAGCGCCAACCATTGTGTGTAATTCATCGATAAACACAACAACGTCTGGATTGTCTTGTAATTCATGTAATATAGCTTTGATTCTTTCTTCAAATTGCCCACGATATTTTGTGCCAGCAACTAGTGATGTTAAATCTAATGATACTATTCGTTTGTCAAGTAAATTTGAAGGGCAATCTCCTTTTGATATCATCAATGCTAGTTTTTCAACTAACGCTGATTTGCCCACACCGGCGTCACCAACAATAACGGCGTTATTTTTCTTTTTTCTTGAAAGAATCTGTGCAATTCTTTTCACTTCCTTGTCTCTACCAACTATAGGGTCAATTTTACCTTCTTGCGCTAGTTTAATAAGGTCTCTAGAAAAATTATCAAGAATAGGTGTTCCCGAAGTACTTTTTCTGTTTTTGGGGTTTGTTCTTTGATTCTCCTCGTATTCGAAGTCTACTGGCATAACATTTTGATTTATAAACAAACATAAGGATTTTTTTTCAGAAAAAAAAACTTAGGAATTGACAAAATGTCTAATTGTTTCAAAAAAATATGACTAAATGTCATAACATGATTGTTGGCAAAAAAATTGTTAATATCAAATAAAAATTTATAAAACTATGATTACATTATTTAGAGATCCGTTTTTTGATGTTGTGGATAGAGTCTTTGATAGTGCTCACCCAACGTTAACCCCAAAATCAACTATTCGCAAAAATGAAAGCGAATATAAAGTTTTCTTGTCTGTTCCTGGTTTAACAAAGGATGACCTAAAAATTTCAACAAAAGATGGTGTATTGAGGATTTCTTTTCAAAAAGAAGAGAAAGATGAAAGAATACATTTTGTTGAAGGCTTTGTAAAAAGCTATACCATTCCAGATGATGTAAAAGAAAAAGACATCGTTGGTAGGGTTGAAAATGGTATTTTAGAATTAACATTACCGATAGATAAGAAGAAATCTTTAGAAAGGTTGATTTCACTTAACTAACATTTATTGTGTTTATTTTAAAGCCTCGTTAATCGGGGCTTTTTTTTTATTTTCAAAACTCGTATATTTTAATAAAAAGAGATTATGGGAATTATATCTGAAAAAATTGATGGGAAGTTAATTCATGTTGATGTTAAGTCGACAAATATTAAATCCGCAACTTATAACACGGAAACGTCTTTGTTGACTATTGTGTTTAATAATGGAAGTATTTATGAATATGAGGGCGTACCCTGGGAGCTTTTCACAAAATTTAGGATGAGTGATTCTCAAGGTTCGTTTTTAAATTCAAACATTAAAACAAAATATAGTTTTAAAAAAATTAGTTAATGGCCAACTTGATAGACGAACTTTTAGAATTATCTGATCCTGAGGTAGATAAAAAAATCATTAGATCTTTTCAAATTAAAGATCATTTGTGCCCACTTATATTTGATATGGGGTCCAATGAGGCATATGTAATGAAGAAAGAAATAGTTGATAGGTTGTTAGAAATAACAGATAATTTTATTGATTTTGCTGGTGTAGACTTTTTTATTCATGATGTTATCTTAACCGGTTCGTTGGCTAATTACAACTGGTCTGAATATTCTGATGTTGATTTACATATTTTAGTTGATATGGATGAACTAAATGAAGGTGATAAAACCAATTCATCAATACTAAATGATATTGTAAAAGAGTTTTTTGACTCTAAGAAAGGTTTGTGGAACGAACAAAACGATATAAAAATAAAGGGATTTGATGTTGAAATATATGTACAGGACATTGATGAGGAACACTCATCTACTGGTGTTTATTCAATATTAAATAACGAATGGATTGTAGAACCTTCACTAAAAAAGGAAAACATAGATACTAATCAAATTTTAAATAAAGGGGAATACTTTGCAAAAAAAATCGATACATTAATTAACGATTTTAACTTGGGGGAAGACGTAACTAAGCAAATATTAGACTTAAGAGATAAACTTAAAAAGTTTAGAAAGAGTGGTTTAACAAGTGGTGGGGAGTATTCATATGAAAATTTAACATTCAAGTTATTAAGAAGAAATGGTTACATTGAGAAATTGATGGACTTAAAAAAGGATGTCTCTAACAAAAAATTATCCCTCTCATAATTGCTAACTGTATTTTTTTCCTTTTATTTAATATTTATTGATTAAGAATAAGCTTATTTTAATATTAATACAATGGGAGATTTAAAACCTGTAGGTAGTGAAAAGCTGCAAGGAGACGATAAGATCAAAAGAATCCTTGAATTGGCTTACTACAATCAAAAATCATCTAATCCAAATCAGAGTAAAACTGCTGAATTGGTAAAAGAAAGTTCTAACGGCGTTTATGGCATTGTTAGAGAAAAAGATGGTTATTATGTAAAAAAGGGTCTAAACGAACAAACACTAGATTATATTGGTGGTTTGTTTATGAAAAATAAAAATAGATTCACATCTTATGCTGAAGCGTTAAAAAGACTTGAGTTATTAAAATCTCAAGAATTAAACGAAGAAGTAACGAAGTATGTTTTAAAAGCAAACAAACCTAAGGAAGAGGGTGCGTTTCCACAAGACGCTGTTAATGATATGCCACCGGCATTACCTCCATCTGATGGGCCAGAACCGAGTGCTGAGCCAGCACCTGAAATGCCATCTGATGAACCAGCGGCGCCAGAAGCTGATCCAGCAATGTCTCCTGAGGAAGGTAAGAGATCTGATTATATGGCTGAAATACAAAAATTTGCAGGTAAGCTTGGTCAAGAATTAAGAGACCAACAACCAAAAATGGAAAGTGACGATATTAAGTATGTTTTAAACATGGTTATATCAGCCGTTGATCTTGACAAATTGGAAGACGACGATATTGAAGAAATTGGTAAAAAGTTTGCAAGAGATGAAGAAACTGAGGCTGAGCCAACACCGAGTGAAGAGCCAGCTCCTGAAGAAGAACCAGCACCAGAAGAAGAGGCTGCGCCAGAAGATGATTTAGCTGAAAGAATTTCTAAATTAGAAGAATTAATTAATTCTAAAATTGGTGGTGAGGAAGAAGAACAAGAAGAACAAGATTTAGGCGAATTCATAGTAGTTGACAATGAAGAAGAGGAAGAAGAAAACGGTGAATTTAAAGCACCTAGCGCTGTTGAAGCTCTTGAAATGGACATTACCCCAGAATTAAACGAAATAAACGAAAGCATTAATACAACATTAAGCAAATACTTTGAATAATGTATCTACTCTATATCAATGAACTGGGTCAAGATTATAAAGGCCAGAGACAATACGAATTTATCTTTGGTAATAATCCAGACACATTGGTTGAAGAGTGGTTTATAATCCCGTCTGCAGGTAGAGCGATACCACCGGAAATTGATAGTATAGATCTAGTTGGGTTATTAAAAAATTCTGATTTAAAACTTGAACTAGTGCAAAATTCTGACTATTTTGGTGTAATCGACGCTGTTGATGGGATTGTTGCTTTAGGGTGGGAAGCTTTTGATATGGACGCAGAAGAGAGACCAATAAGACTCTCTTTTCATTTTGCAGAAGAATTAGAAAGTGTTACTGCTAAATTAGCAACAAAGGGGCTTAGATTAATTAACGAAGAAATAAATTTTAAATTAAAATGAATAGAGCTCAATTAATAGAAAAATTAATGTCTGAAGGATTTTCAGAAAAAACATTAGTTAAATTCAATGATAATCAATTAGAAAAGTTTGCTAATAAAGTTTTGAAAGAAGCTCAAACAATTACAACAACAAAAACTGTATATAACAGTAAAGATCCAAAAGATGTTGCTACATTGAATAGTGTGTTAAAAGATCCAAAAGTTGATAAAGCAAGTATTGAAGTTAAGGAAGATGAGGTTATACCAGTTTCAAAATTAAAAGCAAAAGCAAAGAAAAAGGCTATTCAAAAAAAACTTAATTTAAAAAATTTAAATGAGTTTGTTGAAAATGCTGTTGATTCGACTTATCATAGTTTAGTAACTAAACGTGATATGGTTTCATTAATTAAAGAAAAATTAAATGAATCTGATGTTGAATTGTCTGAAAAACGGGCGCCAAGAATTCCTGAATTTATGAGTTTTGATAGCATTGTTAGTGCAGGCGAAAAGGAAGCACCAGAAAAAGATGCGCCAGGAATTGATGCGCCACCAAAAGAAACACCAGATGTGGACAAACCTGAAAGAGATCCTAGAAGAAATCCTTTTAGAAATCCTGACGAAGAACCGGTTGTTGAGCCAAGACCAAAAGCAAAAATTAAAAAATTGGATTCAATGCCAATGGCTGCAGAATAATTAAACTATGAAAATCACAAAAAAAGAGTTATTATTAAGATTGAAAGAAAATCTTAATGAAATGCCAATAACCTTTGATTCGGCCGATAGACCACATCCGGATGTTGAACGCGATTTAGCAAACAGACAACATTCATTTAAAAAAGTAAATTTCCCTAAAGACGTTGAGGCGCCACATTCAAATTTCGAAGAACTGTTGGCGTCAAAAAGATATCGTCAGATTGTAGATAATGTTAGGAGATATACAGGTCTACCACCACTTTCACCAAATAGTGTGGGCACTTTGTTACAAACTATGATGCAGCTTCAGTCAAGAATGTCTGGAATTGAAAGAGCACACAAAAGAGAATTAGAAGCACTTGCAATTGAATTGGTTATGAAAGAGCTTGGTGTTCAAGAAGGTGATATTGTTTATGAAGCTAGTATTGAAATGCCGGATTCTGAGGGATTTGAAGAAAAGGGCCCAAGTCAAATGGAACCAGAGGAAGTTGAACTAGAAAAGGAGATGCATGATGAATTGGAGGATATTACTTTAGAAAGAGCTAAAAGAAGAATGGTTAATGCAATGATGGCCGGCGCATCTTCAAAAGGTCATTATATGTACAACTATGCAAACGAAAAATTAGTAGAAATTACTGGTGAACGTAATATCGCCGCAATGTATGGTACTATTATGTCTAGTGCCGATGCTATGTTATGGCAAATGGGAAATATGAATCTTGGATTAAGTGGAGGTGGTGGAACACCAATGGCTGGCGGTAAAGAAAAAGTATTCCCTAACGAAACACCACCAAGAGTAGTTGCAACAGCTATCAACTTTCCAATTCTAGTACATGAATTGATGAAAGGAACCTATGAGGTTATTGGCGCGCTACACGGTCAACCAAAAGATAGAGACATAGCTGCTAAAGTTATGGAACTTGAAGACACATTACAAAAAGAAATTTGGGATTTAAGATTAGGCCCAGCAATATGGGATAGAATTAAAGAATCTTTTCCTGAAGAAGTTATAACAGATGAGGATAAAGTTGGTATGCAATTGATTTTATTTCAAAAAATTGTTGCAAAACCAGCCAAAGAATTTTTAGTCTTCCTAAAAGAAGTTTTATCTGGATCTGAAAGTGGAAAAAGATTAATGGGATTACTTTATCAGATGATAAATGGCGAGATCAATGATTATGATTATAGAATGTCTATGAAACAATTTGATGATGAATTGAATAACGTTTCAGACGGTATTGACGATGATGATTTACGAGACCTTTTAGGGGGTCTAGGTATAGATCTATCAA
>Ga0255164_1000089_pt1 | contig 25147 bp, 49 predicted proteins | sample Atl_Cont_RepA_8d_FD_183613 | JGI IMG/M metagenome (GOLD analysis project Ga0255164, IMG submission 183613) | Freshwater microbial communities from Altamaha River, Georgia, United States - Atl_Cont_RepA_8d | ecosystem: Environmental > Aquatic > Freshwater > River | place: USA: Georgia | collected... | reverse complement strand
GCTTGTATAGCAACGGCTATGCTTCTACGACCACTTCTACCCTGTACTTTGAATGGTTTATTTACCAAGTAGCGGCAACACAACCTGCCACACCTACTGGTGGATCTTGGGATTTTGCGACCAACACAGGCACACCACCTTCTGGTTGGTCTAGTACGCCTCCTGCTTACCCAACAAACACTGTTTGGGTGTCTACAACCATTATTAACTCTTTAACCCCTACGAATACAAGCTGGTCAACCCCCGGACAACTGGGTGGTGTAGGTGCTCAGGGTGGTGGTGTATTCCAAGTAAACAATGAAACAGCCAACATAAACTACACAATACAAACAGGTCAAAACGCATTTTCTGTCGGACCAATTACTGTGGCATCAGGTGTGACAATAACTGTCAGTTCTGGTCAAAAATGGGTAATCATTTAAGGAATAAAACATGAGCATTATCTCAAGTTCAACTACCAGCACTACCGCATATAAAGTTACTGCGGACACCACAGGCACATTGGTGCTTCAGACAGGTTCGACACCGACTACTGCTGTTACTGTAGGTACAGATCAATCAGTTACTTTGGCAGGTACATTGTCAGTACAAGGTCAAACTGTTAGCCCATACACAGGGTTCAAGAACCGCATCATCAATGGCGGGATGATGATCGACCAGCGTAATGCTGGGGCGAGTGTTACGCCAACCAATAGTCAGTATTTGGTAGATCGCTTTTGGTACAACTCCACTCAGGCATCAAAAGTAACGATACAACAATCTTCAGTTGCCCCCACAGGGTTTACAAATTCATTGCTTGTAACTTCTAGTTCTTCATACGCAATCGCCGCTGGAGATGTATTTGGTGTGGTGCAACCAATTGAAGGGTACAACGTCGCTGATTTAGGATTCGGAACAGCATCTGCGTCAACAGTAACAATTTCATTTTGGGTGCGTTCAAGTTTAATTGGGACATTTGGTGGGTCGGTGTACAACAATGCTGCAAATCGTTGCTATCCATTTAGTTACACAATCAGTTCTGCAAATACTTGGGAGCAAAAAAATGTAACTATTGTTGGCGATACAACTGGAACTTGGTTGACAAATAACAGCACGGGGATAAATGTATATTTTTGCCTTGCAACAGGCTCAACATATGGCGGCACTGCTGGAGCATGGACAAGTTCTGCAAAATTAGGCGTTACAGGTCAAAATTCACTTGTCGGAACAAACGGTGCAACACTCTACATCACAGGCGTACAGCTTGAAAAAGGCAGCACAGCCACATCGTTTGATTACAGACCTTATGGTACTGAGTTGCAGTTGTGTCTACGATATTATTATCGTTTTGGAAATGCTACAGCAAATAATTTACGAATAGCATTGTTTCCTGCATTGAATAGTACTCGTGTTTTTGGTGGATTTTTTACACCAGTACCAATGAGATCTCTTGCACCTAGTGGGACTTTTGGTTCTGGTACATACGTTGTTTTAGAAAATACAACTCTTTCTGCAACTTATCCATTAACCGTTTTTGGTCCATATGGCGCTGGCTCAACTCCAGCATCAAATTTGTATGGTATGGAACTTAATGTTGCTTCTGGATTAACTGCGGGTAGTTTATATCATTTAACCATACTTAATGGTGGAACATATTCACAAAGTTATGTAGCTTTAGATGCGGAGTTATAAGATGACAACTTACAAATTGATGAATAACTACGAAACAGGTAAACCCCATGCGGTTTTTCTTGTAGAGCAAAATAAATACATTCCAATAGCTGAAGACAACACAGACTACCAAGCCTATTTAAAATGGCTTGAAGAAGGCAACACGCCTGAACCAGCAGACACACAAGGAGCAGAATAATGCCGTCAATCATCCTTTCTGACAATGGCGTAAGCAGCGGTTCTGCTGGCCTGAAAACGACCGCTGCATCAGACGGCGCTCTTGCTTTACAGACTACTACTGCGGGTGGTTCAGCTACTACTGCTGTAACTATTGATACATCACAGATTGTGGGTGTTGGAACTACAAGCCCTTCAAGCCTTTCATCCGCAAAACTTGTTGTCAGCCAAGGCTCAGATGCCGATGGTATTTTCTTGCGTGGTGGTGGCACTCGCCAGATTATGCTTGGAACATCATCAACAATGGGCTATATCAATGTTGATAACACAAGCGGTTTAGGCTTTAATGTAAACGGCCCAGAGCGTATGCGTCTTGATACTAGTGGGGCATTGATTGTCGGCACTACCGCTACCGCAGGAAAACTTGGTGTTAACTCAGCAAGCGATACTGCTGGCACTCTTACAGTTGCTTTGCAAAACGGCACAAACGCTTACCAAGGTCTGCGCCTGACATCTACTGGTAATGCTCTTGCTTTTGACCGCTATAACGGTAGCTGGGCTGAAAGCGCCCGTTTTGACATCAACGGTAACTTGTTGGTGGGGCAAACAGCACAATCGAACGTTGAACGCTTTGGCGTTTCTTTTACTGGAAACAACGAAGGAGTTTATGCTGTAAATAGTAGCGCAAGCCCAACAGGAACAGCAATTACTGCAAACTTTCCAAGTGGTACTGGAACTAATGGAACTGGCTGTATTCTTTACAAAGGAAGAACAGCGGGGGTAGACAGGTTTTATGTATACGGAAACGGTAACGTAGTAAACGCCAACAATAGCTATGGCGCTCTTTCAGATGTAAAACTGAAAGAAAACATTACTGACACCACGCCAAAACTGGCTCAGTTGAATCAAGTTCGTGTTGTTAATTACAACTTGATTGGTGACGAAACAAAACAACTAGGCGTTGTTGCTCAAGAGTTGGAACAGATTTTCCCAGCAATGGTTGAGCAAACACCAGATCGTGATGCAGAAGGTAACGACCTTGGAACAACAACAAAGTCTGTCAAGTACAGCGTGTTTGTTCCAATGCTTATCAAAGCCATCCAAGAACAACAAGCCATCATCCAACAATTACAGGCTGATGTAGCCGCATTGAAAGGAAACTAATATGCCAGTCATCATTAACGGCACAACAGGCATCACTGATGTCAACGGCACAGCAGCCGCACCTGCTATTACAGGTACTGATACCGACACAGGTATTTTCTTTCCTGCTGCCAACACACTAGCTTTTTCAACAGGCGGCACAGAAGATGCTCGATTTGATGCTTCTGGCAACTTTGGTTTAGGTGTTACGCCTAGTGCTTGGGCGACTCTTACTGGTTTGCAAGTTAAAAACGCAGCAATGGCGGCAACTAGCAATGCCTCTTATTTTGGCGCAAACTGGTATTACAACGCTGGAGATAAATACATTGCTTCATCTGGCGCTGCTGTTTATGTGCAAAACGCTGGTGGAGATAGTTCTCATCGTTGGTACAACGCCCCTTCCGGCACAGCAGGTAACGCCATCACCTTCACCCAAGCAATGACGCTTGATGCTAGTGGGAATTTGGCTTTAGGAAATACTACTTCACTAAGCGCATCTTCTGGTCGTATTGACCTGACCGTTAATGGCACATCATCTTCGATGGTGTCTTGGGGCACTGGCGGCACTCGTAGAGGCTATGCGTTGCATGACGGTACTGATTTTTCGATTGCAAGCGAAACAGCTGGTGCTCTTAGATTTCTCAACAACGGTGCAGAACGTGCCCGTATCGACTCCAGCGGTAACTTTCTGGTGGGGACTACGACAGGTACTGGTGACGGCATCACATTGAGGCCAAGGGTAAGCGCAGGCTCCACATCACAAATTAACTTTAATAGAGCAAGTACAACCACAGTTGGCTATCCAATTAACTTTCAGAACGGCGGGTCTGATGTTGGTTATATCTCAATGTCAAACAGTGCTGTTGCGTATGTGACTTCATCTGACTATCGCCTGAAAAACACCGTTGCCCCCATGACTGGGGCATTGGCTAAAGTTGCTGCACTCAAGCCTTGCACCTATAAATGGAACGCTGACGGTTCTGATGGTGAAGGCTTCATTGCTCACGAATTAGCTGAAGTGTGTCCTGACGCAGTGGTGGGTGAAAAAGACGCAGTGGACGCTGACGGTAATCCTAAGTATCAAGGCATTGACACCAGCTTCTTGGTTGCTACATTGACAGCGGCTTTGCAGGAGATGAAAGCAATCGTAGACGCACAAGCTGCTGAAATCGCAGCATTGAAAGGTAACGCATGATTAAGCTAGAACTTCCTATTGAGGCCGTAAACTTCATCCTTGGCACACTTGGCGAGCTCCCCAGCAAAACAGGGGCTTGGCCTTTGATTATGCAGATCAAAGAGCAAGCAGAACCTCAAGTACCCAAAGATCCACCAGCGGAATAAAATGCTGCCATGAGCGATTCCTATACCCCCCTTCGCACCCCGTTCCCGCTGATGAGCTTCACGCCGGACGTGCCTAGTAACGCCCTCAGCCCTTCTGAGTACAACTCAGGTAGGAATGTGGAATGCGATGTCCGTGGGGTTAAAAAGGTGTCTGGTGAACAACCATTCCTGTCTGACATCCCCGGCAACGCTGTGTTCTGGGAGGGTGGTTTCAGGGGTGCTTCTTGGACGTATATTGTCGCTACCCGAGAAGGTAAATGGTACGCCCTGACATCTTCTGGCATTACCAACATCACTCCCGGTGTTGGCGCTAACCCAAATGCTGCTTTGTCTGGCTATTCTGATGATGTGAACATTACCGCTGATTGGGTGGGCAATGTTTTCTTTATCAATGACGGCCTTCGTCCACCGATGTATTTCCTGCCTACTGCCACAGAGATCTACATCTACGATGCCGCACCTGACAACTATGTCTGGAACTACGAGTCTGGTCTGTCTCCTGCCGTTACCTCAGTAACCGCTGGGTTTGTTCGCAACTACAGTTCCCCCAACGTTGGCAACATCCTAATCGCAGGCAACCTGACAAAGACATTCAGTACTGGATCGGTAGTTAACTATCCGACAACATTACGTTGGTCACAGGCGTTTGCCAATACTGGCGTACCTGCCACTTGGACACCCACCCTGAACAACATTGCCAACGAGCAAGAAGTCCCTGTCCGTGGTCCTCTGATTGACGGGTTCTTCCTTGGGGCTAACTTCTACATCTGTTCCTATTGGGACACAGTTGTGATGACCCCTATTGCCTACCAAAACAGCACAGCGCCTGTCTTTGGGGTTCGCCTGTTTAACCAAGGCCGTGGCTTGTTGAACAACAACTGTTGGACAAACACAGACTCTGAAGTCTATGGAATCGACAGCCGTGATATCTGGGTGTTTAACGGTTCTGACTTTGCTTCTTTGGGTAACCAAAGGGTCAAGAACTACTTCTTCTCTAATTTGAATAAGACATATTCAACCAGAACATTCATGGTGAACAACACCCAGAAGAACCAGATCGAGATCTACTATCCTGATCTGACTTCTACTGGCTGGTGCAACAAGATGTTGTCGTACCGCTACGACCTGAAGATCTGGAATGCTCCAAGGGATGTGCAGAATGCCTGCATGGGGACTGAGGGCCCTGTGTACGAATCCGGTGCTTTCACATATGCCTCTAGGACCGTCTCATACGCCCGTGGAGGCACTGCTGGCGTTCCCCCGGTACAGACGGGTGTAACCAACGGATTTAGCGGTGCAGCGATTCCTTGCCTGTTTGAGCGCAAGAATGCCACCTTGCAGACAGATGAGGGCCCTGTGCCTTACTCTGCCAAAGTGTATGTACACCGTCTGTTACCTGAGATCTCAGGTACTGGAAAGATCAACATTACTGTTGGCGGTGCTAACTCTACGGCTCAAGAACCTGTTTATGGTGCTACGGCCGTGATGGACATTGTGACCGACACACCTTGGGTGACAACCACCCAGAACACTGTCAGGACTGTGTCTGTCAAAGTGGAGTCAAACGACGCTACTGATACTTGGAATATGCCAGCCCTTAATTGGCAGGCAACCGTAACTGAGGATGCGTTCTAATGCCCTTCCTTCTTGACGGCAACCCAACACAGGGAGAGATCTCTGAGGCAATTAACTATCTTCTGAGCAACTTTACTCAGAGCGTGGCTGCTGACCCTAACACTGGTCAAGTAGTTGGGCCCGGTGGCGAGATTCAGTATTACTTATACAAATACATGTTTGTTAAGTATGCCGACAGCTTTGATGGTTCTGTTGGTTTTTCCAATACGCCTACCAACAAGGCTTATTACGGCCTGAGAAACTCTGACAGCACCACAGAATCCACTAACCCTGCTGACTACCTTTGGACGCAGGTTTCTGGTGGTTTTGGAACTACCAAGTTCTTGTACTACCTGACAACAGGCGGTAGAGCTATTCAGTTTCAGGTGGCTACTGCTGTACCTAATGCTGGTTGGTCAGTAGATCCCGGCACACCTATTGATCTGGACATCACCACCAGAACAAATGCTGTCGCCAACTTTGTTGTCATCCGTCTGCCAAACAACTCTGCTGCCCCAACTGATGCTGAATGCGTGTCAGCGATTGGTAGAACTCCTATCTCTGGCGACCTTTGCACAATCAACTACAACAGCGGTTTGGCATCGATCCAGTACAAGTACACCACTGGCTGGGCTATTTTCCAAAAGTACATTACTGCTGACATTGTTCAAGCTCAGACTTTATCTGCGTTTACTGCCAACCTTGGTACTGTGACTGCTGGTGAAGTTGTTATTGGTAGCTCACCTGCTATTAGCGGCACAACAATGACTGGTTCTGGCGCTCGTATTTACAGCGATGGTAGGTTTATTACTGGAAATGCAACCACAAACTTGGTATTTAATGGATCTAGTTTGACTTTAAATGGTGTTGGTAATGCAACGTTTGGTGGTTTGACTTCTGGTGTTCAGATGCCACTAACACCTAGTGGTACTTTTCCTTCAGGATATGTTGATGGATTTTCCATAACAAAAGCGGGTTATGTTCAAATAACTTTAACTGGCGAAGTACTGTTTATTTCAAACACTACTGCTTATCCCGGAATTTATGCTCCAGTAACCGTTTCTGTAAGGTCAACTCCGGGTGGAATTTTGCCCGGGAACCCGACTGGTATTACTGATACTTTTAATATTAGATTGCAGACACCAGTTGTTAAACCATCATTTGGTTCTGCAACAAATAGATTGCAATTGCCATTGTCGTGGACTCGAATAGCCAATTTAAGCGTTGGTACATACGCTGTCTTTATTTGTTCTGATGCTGGTTTTTTTGATACGTCTGGCAATCTTGGTTATGGCGTTCCAGTAACGGATCGTTTGTTCAATGGTCGGATAGACGTTTTCCAACCAACAGTTTAAGGAAGAATCATGGGTGGATTTTCAGCACAAGTTCAACAACCTACTAACCCTCCACAAGCTGGTGGTAAAGGTATTGCACAACAGGTAGAGCAAGTTCAGCAACCTGCTGCCCCACAGCCTATGGCAAAGGGTGGTAACTATCAATCTAACGCCACCTCTGGACAGCCTCGTATGGGTCAACAAAACCCGTATCCCAATACTGTCGGACAGTGGGATAATGCACAAATACAGCCTGTTAGACAACAAGGCAAAGGTAAAGGAGTCTGATCATGGGATTTAGTTTTGGCGGCGGCTCATCTGGCGGCTCACAGTCAGTAAATTTAACGCAAGAACAAAAAGACCTACTGAAAGCTCAGACTGGGTTTTTGACTGGTACGGCATTTCCTGCCTACCAAAAGACTCTTGGCATGGCTCAGGATGTCTATGGTCAGGTAAACCCAACCGCAATTACTGCTGCCAACACTGCAATGGGCGTGGCAGGACGTGCAGGTCAACTGCAAGAGACTGCTGGCGCTGGTAGTTTGCTTACAGGTTTGTCAGGGTTGGCTTCTTTGTTTAACCCTCAGTACGAACAAGGACAGATTCAAGCTGCCTTACAAGCTGGTCGTGAAGCTACCCGTGAGCAACTTGGTGGTCAAAACGCTATGTATGGCGCTGCTGGTGGTCTGGGTTCTGCTCGTCAAGCTTTGGCTGACACTAACCTGCGTCAGTTGGGCGAACAACGTCAAGCTACTGCGGCTGCTGAAGCTCAGGCTCGAGTTCAGGCCAACAAAGCTGCTGCTGCTCAACAGTTGTTGTCTGCTGGTCAAACAGGTCTTACTGCTGCTCAACAGGCTGCTGCAAGCCGTATTGGCTACGCTCAGACACCTCAAGATGTATTGGGCAAGTATGCTTCAATCATTTACGGCACACCTCAAGCTTCTACTACTCCCAACTTTGCTGGTACTCAGGGCACTACAGGTCAGAGCTCAAGCAAGGGTTTTGGTTTTAGATAAGGAACAAATATGGCAGATAGTCATCCATTTGCAAATGCTGGTCTTGGCATGTTTGGTTCTGCCGAGAGGCAGTACGCCCAGATGGGTATGTCTGGCCCAGAAAAGGGCGGTTTGGCAGGTAAGCTGGGTGCTTATTTGTTGGACAAGGCTGGTGTCAAGGATTTTCTTGATAACTTGAGCAAAGAAGATAAGCAGAAAACTGTTGGTATTGCACCTCCTGCGACATATCAGCCAAATTATGGCTTGCAGCCTGTTGCTCCAATATCTGGTCAAGGCATCAATCCTATGAGAATGCCGGGTGCTGTTCCCGGCGGTATTGGTTTGAATGCTGCTCCTGCTGGTGTTGTTGCTCCAAGACCAGCTGGCACTCCTATGCCTGATGACGAGCACAAAAATCAGGTCCTATCTTCTTGGGGTTAAACATGGCAGAAATTACAGTTCAAGAAACCAATCCTGCGTCAGTATCAGATAAATATGAACTGGCGGTTCAGTCACGTGATCCAAAGGCCATGCTTGAGGTTGCTCAGGCTGCGCTTGGCACTCCTGTGGCTGACATTGCTATCAATGCTGCAAACAACATGTACAAGAGCAATCAAGTATTTGATAGCCTTGTAAAGCCTATTGAAGCTGCTGGTGGCATTAATACACCAGAGGGTCGTACAAAGATTGCAGATACTTGGAAAACAATCGCTGATAACCCACGTTGGGGTAGCGCAATTGTTGAGCATCTGTTGGGTAATCCTAATGCTCGACTTCAAGTTACTGGTGGAAATGTAAAGACTGTCATTACATATGATGACCAAGGCAATCAACTTGAAGAACATCAAAACGAACTTGGTCAGCGTGTCAAAGTTGTTGATGTTGCTACACAACGTTTAATTGGCCCAGAAGAGTATGCACGCCTTGGTGGTGGCCGTAACAGCCTAGAAAACACATTGGCTCGCAAAGCACAACTGGAAAACCAAAAGCAAAACCTTGAAGAGTTTGGCAAAAATCAAAAGGCTACTGGCGCTTGGTCTGCCGCATCTCCTGAGCTCAATGATCTATACAAACAAAAGCAAGACATGCTCAGGCAGCTTGCTGGCTCTGGTTTGAACAACAAACAATTGGAAGAGCTGTCTAGCTTTACTACCCGTCAGATTGGTTCATCGCAAAGCATGTCGAAGGGATTTAGCGATCTGGATCAGTTTGTTCGTTCTCGTGGTCAAAACGTTGAAGAAGCAGTGCGCAAGAGTGCAGAAGCTGCTGCTCGACGCTTGGGATTGCGCCTTGGTGCTGATGGTTCTATTACCAATACAAAGGGCGAAAAGGTTGATTCAAACTCTTTGAACCAATTACAAAAGAACTTCTCCGAAAGCAATTCAGCAGAACAGAACTTTGCTCAAACTCAAGAACAGTTGGCAAAGAACATGATCTACAAGAATCTTGGTCTGAAAGAGAAGCAGATTTTTGACAGCATTCTTGAGACTGATCGCCGTATCGAGACAAAGGTTTCTGAGCTTACACGTGAATATGGTCAGCCTAAGTTCTTGGTAGCACCTGCTGCTATGGGTATTGCTGATCAGTTTGCTCGTGCTGAAGTGCAGGCTATTCAGGGTCAGTTCAATGCTGCTGCCATTCAGGCATATCAGGATTGGAAAGCAGACAAGTTGAAGAACTATCCTCCCGGCCAAGTTCCAAGTCCTAGTGAATTGGAGTCTGCGTTTACACGTAGTCCTGTTTACAAAGAGTTGCGTAACGCATTCCAAGAACAGTCTTTGCAGACTCGTCGCCGTGTTGTGGAAGCTTTCCCAGAGTCTAATGAGCCAAGTGTTGGCGCTCCTAAGCAACCTAGAATTGCTCCTGAGACACCACGTGAATCTCCTACAAAGGTTGGTGAAGCAGAAGACAAACGTGCCAAGCTTCGTGCTCAGTTTAGAAAGGGTGAATAATGGCAACCACTTTTGATGCTGAAGGCTATCGTAAGGCTGCACGGGAATTAGGCATTCCCGACGAAGAGATTGAAAAAGACATTGCCGAAGAAACCAAAGGCATGGAGTCGGCTGCGGCTCCTGCTGACATGAAGAATGTCAAGGTTGGCAATGACTTCTTGGGCGTTCCAGAATGGTTGCAACCTGCCTTGGGCGTTGCTCTTGGGGCTGGCCTTGTTACGGCTGGCGCTGTTGGTGCTAACAAGCTTAGAAACCGTCAAGCAAAAACTGAAGCACCGGGCCCACGTGTTGAACCTACTTTTGGCATTCCAGAGGTAGATACTTTTGGTCAACCAACTGCTGCCAAAACAACTCCTGCTGCCGATGTGACTGATGTTGCATCTCGTCCTGTTGGACAGCCACGTGCTCAATTGCCTGCTCCTGCAACACCTGTAGAAGCGCCTGTTGCTGCACCTGCTGCTCCTAATGCACCTGTTGCACCTACTGTAGCGCCAGCCGCTACAACTCCTGTTGCCACACAACAGCCTGCAATTAGTGGTTACGGTGAAACAAAGTTGAATGCACCTGCTGGTGTTCCTTCTCCTGTTGCGCCTCCTACGGTTGCGCCAGTTGAGCCTAAGCCTATGTCTGATATTGAGAAGATCCGTTTGGAGGAAGCTCAGATCCGGTTGCAGGCTGCCAAGGACAAGGCTGCTTTTGATGCTGAAGTTCGTCAAAAGAAACTTGAATCTTTGAATACTACTGCCAAGAAGTCTGTTGAAAAACAACAAAAGGCTGGTGGTGGTTTAAGTCCTATGGACAAGACTATTCTGAACAACCAGATCACTGCTGCTGCGGCATCTGATGTTAAAGAAACTCTTGCCAAAGCTGCTGCTGTGCCTCCCGTTGCGCCTGTTACTCCGGCAGCTACGACTGCTGCGCCAGCCGCTGCTGCGCCTGTAGCCCCCCCAGCAAAGCCTGCTACACCTGAAGTTGAATCCGTTCTTGGCAAACCAACAGTGACCACTGGTTCTGGCATGCCAGCATACGCAGGTCAAGGTGGTGAGTCTGCCAAGATCAAGAAAGAGTTTGGCAGTATTGCTGATGTGCCCAAGGGTTACGTGTTTGTGCCCGGCGGTCAGCTGATGGACATCACCCGTAATGCTGTTGGTCAGGAAGCGTTTACTGCCAAGCTTGGTGAGTTTGGTGGTTATCCTGCTACTCAAGGCCAAGCTTATGCACAAGCCAGAGAAATCAATAAATCTCTTGGTCGCATGACTCGTGAAGAATTGAAGGCTGCTGGCAAAGAGTTGCCTGAGCCTACCAAGTCAATTACCAAACAGGTTGCTGGTAGCAAGTTGGTCAAGGTTGCTGGTGTTGGTGGTGCTTTGATTTCTTTGGCTGATGTTGCAAGCGCTAAGGAAGCTGCACAAACAGTTGGAGAGATGCTGTTGCCAATCGGTGCTACACCTTCACAATTGCAGCCCGGTACACTTACTGAGAAACAACTCAAAGCATTTGCAGAAGCTCAAAAGCTTGGTAGCCCATATCGTTCAGTTCCACCCCCGAGATAAAACATGGAAAACGTCACACACGCTCAAATCTATGAACGCCTCGTTGCTGTTGAAGCCAAGGTGGATCACATAGACAAGAACACTAAGGACCTTGTAGACGGTTTTAAGGCTGTCCAAGGGGCATTTACTGTTCTTGGTTGGATTGCCAAAGCTGCCAAGCCTATTCTCTGGATAGCTGGCGCATGGGCTGCTACCGCCCTGTTCTTCGCAAACTGGCGCAAGTGATGTGGATCCTATCTCTGCAATGCTCATGTTGGGCAGCGCACTCAAGGGCATACGCTCTTGTTGCGAAATGCTTAACGAGGGCAAAGCTGAGATACAGCGCATAAAGAAGGGCATTTCAGATGCCAAGGAAATTGCGAAAGAGGTTTCAGGTTTTTGGTCTTGGCTTCAAGCACTCTTCTTACCAAAGGATAAACAGCCTAGCCCTGTTGTGCAGGCTGAGGAGCCGAAGAAAAAAGTAAAGGAAGAATATGTTGAATACGTTCCTGACGAAGATGCAATCATTGATCAGTTTATTAAACACGTTGGTGACTTCTTTAAAGCACAAGCTTATCTCGTTGCTTACAAAGAAGACTTAGAAAGGAAAGTGTTTTCTTCATCATACGGCGACAACAACATTGGAGCTCTGGAGCTCATCTCTATTGAGACAAAGTTAGTCAAGTGTGGTGCTGAGTTGAGGGAGCTGATGAATGAAGCTCCACCGCAATTGGGTCCGTTGTACAGTCGCTACAAAGCAATGTACTCTAAGATCCTTGATGAGCAAAAGAAGGCTAGAGAAAGAGACAGGAAGAATGAAAAGCAAAGGAGGTTACTCAAGGTGAAGACAGAGAATGATCGCATTGATCGCTGTGTCCCTCATTGGGTGATGCTTGGGCTAATCATCTTTTTCTGGGTATTCCTATGGCTAATTCAATCGCTGAGTACGATGCAAAGATCTACTTTTGGGGCATGGTCCTCTTCGCCTCAGTATGTTTTATCGCACTCCCAACTATTGCCTTTATCTATCTTGACAACAAAATCCTTAGTGAACAAGTGAAGCAAGATAGGAAAGAAACCAAGCAACTTAAACAGAAACTTGAAGAGCAACTCAAAAATGAAAAAACTACCAATAGTTCTGATGCTTCTAGTTCTTCTGGGGTGTGAAGATAGATATCGATACTTCTGTCAAGACCCTAAGAATTTCCAAGCCAAACGGTGTCAGCGCCCTGACTGCCTGTTTACTCAAGATTGTCCTGATTACCTTGTAGCACCTGTATTGGAGAAACAAATTGCTCAACAACCTCAAAGCCCAACAGCCCCAGCGTCTGCTGACCGCTGAAGAAATCGAAGTCCGAGTCTGGGCTGTCGTTGTTATCGTTGTCACCTTCATATTGGCTGGCATCGTTTCTTTTATGCTGTACAGCTTGGCTTATGTAACCCAGCCGTTGAAGTCTATGGCTCCAATGGATCAGGCGTTTGCCAAGATGTTGAACGACATCGTTCTATTGGTGGTCGGTGGTATTGGTGGCGTGATGAGCCGTAAGGGCGTACAGGCTGTATCTGAAAAGATTGCTGCATCTCAGGTGACCACACCCCCACAGCCCCAAGCCGTAGCACCTAGCACTACCCCAGTGACTGCGGCATCAGGGGGAATGTTTGACTTCAACTTTGGTGGCTTCAAGAATCCTGAACTGGATGAGGAATGGAGAGCACCACCACCCCCGACTACCCCCAAGGACTATGTTGATCCGTCCAAGGAAGAGATTGCTAACGAACGTGCAGCAGCCAAGCTGGAGGCAGCATGATCCCAAATCCAAAGTTCATATTGATTGCTTTGATTGCTTGTCTGGCATCGTATGGCTATGGTCACCACAAAGGGTGGTGGGAGCGTGACATGGAGATGCAGGTAGAGATTGCTGCCAAGAACGAAGAAGCTAGAGCTAAAGAACAGCAACTTCAAAAGCAATTGAACGACCAAACTTCACAACTTATGGAGGCCAACAATGCCATCACTCAAAAACAGTCTGCTCTTGATCGTGCTATCAGCTCTGGTAGGGTGCGCCTCCCCGCCTCAAGTTGCGTACAAACCAGCCCAAGTGCCGGACCTGCCCCCAGCAATAGCCCAGAAACGACAAGCGAATCTGACAGAGAGACTCTCAGACTTATTGCTCAAATCGCAGCAGACGGCGACAACGCAATCAACCAACTCAACGCCTGTATCGATGCCTACAACCAAGTGAAGGAAACCCTAAATGGTAAACGCTGAACAACTACAAAAGCTTGGCATTGGTATTGAGTGGGTATCCCCTTTGAACGAAACCTTTACCAAGTTTGCTATTGCCACACCTCGTCAACAGGCTGGGTTCATTGGTCAATGTAGTCACGAGTGCGGGAACTTCAGGATCTTGGAAGAGAACTTGAACTACCGTGCTGAGACTTTGATGAAGCTGTGGCCTAAGCGCTTTCCTACGCTTGAGTTTGCCAAACAGTATGAGAAAAATCCTAAGAAGATTGCCAACATGGTTTACAGCAATCGTATGGGAAACAGGGATGAAGCTTCAGGGGATGGGTATCGTTTCCGTGGCAGGGGTTGCATCCAGTTGACCGGGCATGCAGGTTACTACCATGCTGGGCAAGACCTCGGCGTTGACTTTGTCAAAGAACCTGATCTGGTTGCCACACCTAAATATGCTGCCATGACTGCTGGTTGGTTCTGGTCAACACACAACTGCAACACCTTTGCTGAGAACGGTGAATGGACAGGGTTGACCAAGAAGATCAACGGGGGCGTGATAGGGCTTGCTGACCGCATTAAGCACATAGAACACGCCTTAGAAGTCTTAAAGACTTAATGAACTGACGGTTCTTCTACCAAGAATTCGTACCCTGCGTTGAGTCTGTACTCGTTCAGGAGCTTTTCTTGTTTTTCAATCATGCGATAGAGAAAGACTACTTCGTCGGTGACATCTGTATTCTCGATGATGATGCCTTCCTCGTTCCTTCTTAGCAGGACATAAGACCACTCTCTTACTGCATTAGACATGACAGTACTACCAGAAAAGTTAATGTAACTGCAAGACCTATTGCCAAACAAAACAAGATCATTTCAATCATTTGAGTACCTCTGCTGATTTAAGTTTTCCTGTCTCACCGTCAAATGTCAGCTTCAGATTGTTGTCTAAAGGTCTTTTCATAGGTTCACAACGAGCACACCAAAATTGAACAACATCAGGTTTAGATTCTGGTTTGATGCGGTATTTGCAACCTTCTACCCAAGATGGACAAAAGCAAGGAATCCATTGGTCAAGACTTATTTCGTATATCTCAATCTCAGCACCATCAGCCCAAGCCTTGATAAGTTCTGCGTGTTTATGTGGTTTCATTTTGGCATCCCCGCACGGCTATAGACTAAGAACTCAAGAGGTTTGAGAGACACTTCTTTCTTTGACAGACCATGAAGTGTTCCATGTGTTGGTTTGACAGCACGTTTCTTTTCTAAGATCTCTGACATACTGATCTTCCCTCTTGATGAAATGATGTGATCGTTTAGCAGGGTGGGGTAGTATGTTTTGATGAAGTCAGGATGAAAAGCGTTCATTTTCTTTCCTCCAACATAGCGTCTGCCATCATGTATGCACACCTTGCAATTTCTTTTACATACTCATCGTAAGTTTCTTGGTATGGATTGTGTATATCTTCTGGGTTAGCAAACATACCTTGCATCGCCTTGGCAGCAAAGTAGTCACGCAATGTCATGCCTTGCAGATTTCGCATCAGTGCTTCTTCGCCAACGGGAAACGCTGGCCCACCTGTTTTGTTTGTCATACCAACACCCATTCTCTTTCTGAGCGACCTGCATTAGAGGTCACTGTTTGTCCTGTTGTGTCAACCACGCCCAGCTTCTTCATCTCTGGAAGCCTGCGAGCCACTTGGTTCGGATCCAACCCAGTCCGACTGGCGATCCCGTCCTTGCCCAGAGGTCCATGCTCTAACAGACACTGATAGATCAAATCCATATGCTGGGGTGCTGCTTCCTTTATCTCTTCTGCTGCTTGATGACTTGTTACTGGATCGGACTTTCGGGCCCGCCAAAACTTGAATAATTTCATTTGTTAACTCCGTTTCTTTGCGTCTGTTATAAACAATACCATTTGCCCTAGTCCACTCTTCGTGGCATCTGCCTTGGGCTTTCATTTTTTCTTTGTATTCGTTTGTGCAATCTTCACAAATGAACGTCTGTTCTTTGGCCCTGTAAGCCTCGTGCAGCCACTGCCTGTACTGCAAGTTGCTGACAAAACAATCAGGTGTGTTGTTATTTTTATTGGGGTTCATAGGGGCGACAGGGGAATGAATGAACAAGTCTAGTTGATCATCAAACCCCATGTCTATCACCTTATACGCCGCAACCGCAAATCATCTTGCCGTTGTAACCCTGTACACAGCGGTAAGGGGAATACTGTGGGCAAGAAGCTGCTGCATATCCAGCCACAACTAAAAGCGTAATCGCCAAAAAGAATTTTTTCATCGAAAATCTCCGGTTAATTAATCTAAGTACATCACCATGGAATATCGTCGCTCATGTCCTGCAAGCTGCCTTTGGGGGCTTGTTTGCGGGTAGGGGCAGAACTTTGACGGGGGGCATCTTGTTTTGGTTTAACAGACAAAGACATGAACTTTTCACCGTTCTTTGAAGTCTTTAGCCAAGAGCTAATCCAGTACTCGTTGCCATCAACAACGATTGAGCCGTTGTAGTCAGGGTGGTTATCGGTTTCTTTCTTCTTGTTTTTGAAGAGAGCGCCACGATTATTGTTGTCGTATTCAGCCATCGTATTCCTTTCAAGATTTGGCTTTCTTAATTGCTGCTCTGGTTTTTGCTGTTAACAATCCCCACAGCCACACTTTTTGGTCAGCCTCGAGCGCTGCTTCATCGACCATTTGAGCGGCCTCTGTTGCTTTTTCTTGGTTGACCAGATCCTCGCAAGATGCTGCCATCTCACGAAGGAACTCTTTTTCTTCTTCAGGCAGATCGTCACCGACGTTGCCTTTGGGAGTAATGATTGGTGCATCGCCTTTGCGACCTGTTGTAGCGTCTAAGGCATCGTGCTCAACGATTTCAAGCGCTGCAACCCACAAATAACGGCGTAGGTAGGTTTGTACTGCCCCCAGATTCTGGACATCGTGACACCCCTTTAAAGCCGCTGTAGACATGGGCGAAGTGATGGTGATGCTTTCTTCTGGTTTGTCAGTGTTGACGATCCGCATATCGGCATAATCTTTGGTGAAGCTGATGACAGAAGTCAAGCCAACATCCTTGAAGATTTCTAGGGCAGGGATAACAAAGTCACCCAGCTCGAAATAGTAGTAGTTGGCAAACTTGTTGTGACCAGACTTCTTGAGCTGACGGCTGTGGAAACGCTCACGGGCGTGGTTTAGTTTTGTGTAAACGTTCATGCTTGTTCTCCAAAAGCTTCGCCAAGCTCGTTCTCGATGATGTATTGTTGGTCTTCGGGGTACAGGTCGGAAAAGTGTACAAAGTGGTTTTCTTGACAGCAGTGATACTTTTCGCCCTGTGGTTCACAGCAGTAGCAGCAGTACATTGTGTCTGAGGCCATGAACTCTTTTTTGTACTCTTCGTACAGACTTTTCATTTTCATTTGAAATCCTTTGCAATGATTCGTTCAATTACCGTGATTGCTCTGTCACGGACCAAGTCGATGATGTTTTGGTTGTCAAGGGTTTTGATCTCTTCGACCACCAAAGTATCTTCATAAATCCTGTTAAACACGACTACAAGCTTGATATCTTCATACTGGATGTGTTTGGTATATCTGCCTGTTTTCATGTCCCAAGAGCATTGTTGATCTACCCAGTTATGCGTAGAAGTGGTAGCACAGTCCTGCGAAGATGCAGAACGAAATGATACTGAAGATGATGTCATAAATTCCAATCTGTTCTTCTGGTTCTTCAAACCAACTTGAATCGTCATTTGGGAATGCTTCTTTTAATGTTCTTGGGAAACGGCGTGTTGTGTCGTTAATCATCATCGTCCTCCATGAAAGGGTCCCCAAAGGTTGATCGGATGCCTGTGCCAATGTTGAGCAGTCCGTCTTTGGTTTCTTGGATTGTCTGACCTTTGTCGCCAAACCAGAAGTCCCCGGTCTTGACAAAAGTGTCCCCATTGCTTGAGGTCTTGATGTTGCCTGTTGTGGTGTAGACACGACCCGAAAACAAATCAGTTTTGATCATCTTGTGCCTCCAGTGCTTTGATGTATTGAACCAGTTGTGCAACAGTTTCAACCTTACCCATGCACCACCTGTTAACTAGGTCTAAGACCATCTGTTGACCAGCCTTGTGGCCTTCTCTATACGATTCCACCGCATCCATTTCAAACTCCTTTTCGTGATTGGTGTGTGAGCACTGTACATTAACTTGAGTTGATGTCTACACAATTTTTTTTATCAAGATTTCAAACCTGATAGATATTCTCAATAGCCCTATTGTTGAACTGTAGTATAGTATCCTGCGTGTTAATAAACAAAGGATAGAAATGAAAGTTACTGATCTACCAAAGGGCGTTACTTTGTATGAGTTGGCAAAGGTGTTGGGCATTACAGCGCCAGCGGCTTACAAGTACAAAAAGAACAACAAGATCCCTGATCTACGGGTGTATCAACTTAAAGAACTTAAGCCGGAGTGGTTCAATGAGCAAGGGAAGTAAACCCAGACCTTTTTCTGTAAGCAATGAAGAGTACGCAAACCGTTGGGATGCGATTTTTGGACGAGATGTAAAGGAAGACGATGAGTTACGCAGACATAGAGATGAAAGTGGTTCAGTGGGGCGAGGCAAGGGGAATAGTGCAGAACAGCACCCCAGCAGCCCAAGCAATCAAGACTCAGGAGGAGCTTGATGAACTTCAGGATGCCATCCGATCAGGAGATCGAGCAGCTATGGCAGATGCTTACGGAGACATTCTTGTCACTCTTGTCATGGGCTGTGCCTGTGCTGACCTAGACTTGGTAACCTGTTTTCAGGGTGCTTATCAAGAAATCAAAGACCGCAAAGGCTACCTCAATGCTGACGGCGTGTTTGTCAAGGAAGCATGATGGTTACAGGTACAGAAGCTAAGGTGTGTGAGGACATTGCTAGACGGCAGGCGTTTGGCATGTCTAAGTACGGCATTTCGGTGCAGGATAACCCACTTTTGTACCGTGCTTGGCTGCAACATGCCTATGAAGAAGCATTGGATTTGTCGGTGTACTTACGCCGTTGTTTGGATGAATTAGATAAGGAAATGAAATGATTTGGTCTATGGCTTGGGATACTTTTATGGCAGTGTTGGCGCTGCTGACAATGTTTATTGCTTTGTCTTGTTTTTGGGCAGGGCTGATGTTTCTTTATGAAGCACATGAATGGTTGATCAACAAGGTTATTGCCTTTTGGGAGGCTAAGAAATGACACCAACATCTAAATTGCGCTTTGTTGAGCGTTTTGTGCCTGTTATTGGAACCAATTACGGAAGTACTGTTCGTGTTCTTCAGCAATTGTGGGAAGCAGACATCACCGACATTTTTACTGGCAAACCGCAAGCCGAATGGCGTGATGTACCTATGGAGAAAGAAGAATGAGCCAAGTAAACATCATCCTGACAGACAAAGAAGACGGAACCCTTGGTGTGCAGATCATTGCTGACCAAGAAGAAGGCAAAGCACATCAGGTAGCGTTGATGTTCATGGAGATGCTCCAAGACATGCAACGAGCCAAGATCATCACAGAATCGTGATATCATCAAAATGCGCCGTGGAAAGCGTAAATGGTGGTATCTGGTTAGTCCTCATTGGGGACGGCCCCAGATGCCGTTTTTAACACCCGCAAAAGGTGTGGATACCACCCGGTAATTTCCATACTGGGACTGTCCACCAATGGGGACTGAATGCACTACTATCAATTCAATATTGGCGACTACAAAAGTCACACAGAACATCTTTCTGAGATGGAAGACCTTGCCTATCGGCGTTTGCTCGATTGGTACTATCTTCACGAATGCCCTATTCCTGATGACATACCTGAAATAGCTAGGCAAATCAGGATGCGTTCGCATAGCGATTGCATTGCGACCGTATTACAAGAATTCTTTCAGTTAACTAAGAAAGGTTGGCTTTCCAAGAGGGCTGAATACGAGATTTCTAGAATTGGTGACAAATCTGCCAAGGCAAGAGCAAGCGCTGAAGCTAGATGGAATAAGGCTAAAAATGCGAACGCATTGCGAACGCAATCCGAAGGCAATGCTACACAAGACACAATACACATTACACAAGACACAGAACACAAGAAGAAGGCAACTGTCGTTGCATGCCCTGACGGGCTTGATGTTTCTGTTTGGCAGGATTGGTTAAAGATTCGCAAAACGAAGAAAGCACCTTTGACGGCTACAGCTTGGAAGTTGTTTGTCAACGAATGTCAGAAAGCTGGATGGTCGATTGAAGATGCCATCAAGGAATGTTGCTTGAGGAACTGGGCATCGTTTAAGGCAGAGTGGATGAAAGAGAAGCAGACCAATGCCGAACGCCTGTCAAACACCATGTCTACCCTTACCCGTGGTCTGACCGCACCCAAGCCTTTCTGGGCTAAACCTGATGACAATGTACTGGAGGTTAACAATGTCAAATTACTGTGAAGCAGATGTTGGCTTTGACTACATCTTCGGGCGTATGAATGCTATCTACGGAAACGACTTTGCTCGCAAATGGGAAGGCATCGATGCCAACCTCATTCGTTCAGAGTGGATGCAAACGTTGGGCAAGTTCTTGACCTACAAACCCAGTATGGACTATGCCTTGGACCACCTCAACCCTGATCGACCACCGTCCTCGTTGCAGTTCCGAAAAATTTGCCAAGATGGTCCTCGAGTGCCTGTGCCTGATGCGGTGCAGTTGTCCTACAACCCAACAGTTAAGTACACCGAAGAACAAAAGCGTAAAGCATTGGCTGACTTGGCCGAGTTGAGAAACAGTTTTGCAAAGGCTATGCCATGACTAAAGAACAAGCACACCTTTTGTTAAACAAAGCAAAACACGACAGATTAGTCCCTTTAAGGTTAATCAACCAAGCATTGATAAAAACAGGCGATATAGATGTACGAACAACTGATCCAGAGATTAGCCGATCACTATGCGACTATGGCGATGAATCCCGGTTCTATCGATCACGCACGTCATCAAGTCCGTTTGTTACGAGAAGATGATTCTGGGTTGTTCAAAAACTTACCTGAACTTGTAAAAGTAAAGATAGATGAATCGAAAAAGGAAATGAGATGAGACAAGATGAAATCATTGAGATGGCTAGACAAATTTCAAAGACACTAGATACAAGCGAAGAAGGGTATCGCCTTTGGACTTACGAGGCACTTCAATCCTTTGCCAAACTGGTAGCAGAGCGTGAGCGTGAGGCGTGTGCAAAGTTGTGTGACGAATTGCAAGATATTCCTGCAACTGAGCCAAGACATTGTGCTGAAGACATCCGAGCAAGAAAATGAAAAAACGCTCCAAATACAAACCCAAGGGCATCAGACTTGATGTGATGACCTATGTCAAATCAGGTCTACTACCTGTAGCCAAAGTACCAAACGCTGGCACAACCCTGATAGCAAAGAACCATGCAGCCTTTGACGAGATCATGTTTGGCAGAGGTGACAGAGATCATGTTGATGTACTAATTCATGCTTTCAACCAAGCCGAAGCCATTGCTTACCTTTATCCGGCAAAGGGTGGTGACTGGTTACCGGAGATAAAGGAAGCACAGGACGCTGTTTACAACATGGGAAAACGTGGTGTGAGCGGCAAAAGCTTTGTGTTTACGGGTCCTGAACTACAGGCGGTCAAACTGGCGATGGCGGTGCATGACCAACAGTTAGAGGAAACGACGGTCAAAGAACTTGAGAGGTGTATTGACTATGTGTCTGAATGCATCATTCACAGGCGTGTAAGGGTAATAGCAAAGGAAACGGCATGATGTACCTCGGCATCGATCCGGGTTTCACAGGGGCTTGGGGCATGATCAATCACAAGGGCGACTACATTTCTTGTGGGGACATGCTCAACGACCACCAGTTCATCCTGACAAACGCTGTCTTTGCAGAGATCAGCCAAGCCCGTGATCGACAAGACCTTCAGGTCATCGTGGAATCTGTTCACAGCATGCCCGGCCAAGGGGTGTCATCCAGCTTTAAATTTGGAATGTCCTTTGGAGCCGCTATAAGCCTCGCACAGCGCCTCAATTGCCCTTGGCACATAGTTACCCCTCAGAGATGGAAAAAGGCCCTCAAACTCGATTCTGACAAGGATAAGAGCCTATCGCTGGCAAGAGAGCTTTGGCCGCAAGCACCGCTGACAAGAAAAAAGGACAACGGCAGGGCTGAAGCTTTGTTATTGGCCGAGTACTTGAGGAGGGAGCAGCTTGACTGATTGGGACGACATTGGTTACAACCCCAAAAAGCTTACGCATTACGAAAAGTACATGAAAAGGCCGGATTGGTGGTGGGATCAATTTGTTGGTCCACGAAAGCCAAGGGGTGGCAAGCGTAAGGGTGCTGGCAGACCATCGGAAAAAATACAACAAACCCCAAAAGAGGGCTTGACCATTGTAGTAAAGTTAAATAACATACAAACACTATCACTCAAAGAAATGGGTGATGGGGACATCGAAAAGGGTGTTCAAGCATTGATAGACAAGCATTTGTAAAGGAATTGATATGAACTGGCCATTCCCTCTAACGCCGATCCCAAGCGATCACAGGCTACCTAAGTACAACCCTGCCAATGAGGAGGACGCACCGTATGTCACACATTGAAGCTATGCGAAATGCTGTTGAGGCAATGGACAAACATGACTACGAAATGGCTGACCACATCTTGTGTCAAGCCATCGCAGAGGCAGAGAAGCAAGAGCCTTTTGGCTACTTAGAGATCGAAGACATTGAAAGCCATAGCGAATACCCACACAACTGCCGAAGCGTCAATCTTTGGTATGAGGGTGGTGAAGGCATGGTTGCCATCTACACCACCCCACAACCACAAGAGTTTGTGTGCAGCACTGGGCTGTGCCACTTTACTCTCACACAGACCAATGTAGGCATAGGGGAGCGAGGGATGCAGGCATACGAAGAGGCAAAAAAGCGTGGTTGGGTAGGAGTGTCTGACGAGCGTTTGATGGAGATGCCACAGCAACTACCCGCAGCACAGCGTGAATGGGTTGGGTTGACGGATGAGGAACTAGAACCGTTATGTAAGGAATGGAGAATTATCTTTGGAAGTTGGACGCAAGACTTTGCCCGAGCCATCGAAGCCAAACTCAAGGACAAGAATGGTTTTTAAGACAGTACTTGCACCCGGAGCACCTTGGTATCCAAAGGAAAAGAAGGGGCACAAGTACAGGACTAAACCGGGTAGATCAGATCCTGCAAAGACAACAGACAACTTTTACAAATGGTTAAAAAAGGAATTAAAAAATGACAGACGAAGACGATGAATTTGTAAGAATCGAGAAAGAAAGCTTGTGGCGTAAGAGGCAAATAGAAGAACATCTTGGGCAACCTGTTTACCGCAAGCCAAAGAAAGAGTGGGTAGGTTTAACAGAACAAGAATTAAATAATTTATGGAATGAACACTGCATTAAGTGGGAAGAATTATCAAAAACACTCATTAACCCTGTTGTATTTGGTAAATTGGTAGAAGCAAAGTTAAAGGAAAAGAATCATGACTAAAGAAGAATTACTAGACCATTTTGCAACGAATGCAATGACAGCTCAAATACAAAAAAATGGGATGATGGATAGATTTTCATTGGCTAATTCGTCTTTCAGAATGGCGGTAGCAATGATTGAAGCCCGTGAGCAAATATTGAGAGAGTGGGAAGAGGAAGAAAAACGCCAAGAGCGTTATAAAACCGCAGATTTAAAAGAACTTGACTTACCAATTAGATATTTCAGATGCTTACAGGCAGAAAATATCCTAAGCAAACAAGAATTGTGCGCTTGGACTGAGCGAGATTTAAGACGAGTCCCGAATCTTGGTTTAAAAGGAATTCAGTTTATTAAACAAGCTATGGCTGAACATGGATTGAAATTGAAAGGTCAAGAGTAAAAATGGCAAAAATTCAACTTAGCCAACATCAAGTATTTATGTTGAAGCATTTTGCTTTGGGTTGGAAATTTAAGTTGGATAACAAAAAGCCTGGTTCATGGAACACATATTGGTCACTCAGGCGTAGAGGTTTGGTGAACTCAGGCAGCATATTGACAGACATGGGCAAAAAAGCCTTAAAAGACTGGAAGGACAAAAATGACTGAAGAAGAAGCACAAAAAGCCATTGATTTCATTAGATTTGAAGCACCTAACTATGCCAAAGCAAAGGCAGAACGCTCATTTATTGAGCAATTCTTGCGTTCAAAGAAGAGCTTGTTGATGTCACAGGAAAGCGGAACTCTTGGTGCGAAAGAAGCGTATGCCTATGCACATCCTGACTACATTGCTTTGCTTGGTGGTTTGCGTGAAGCTGTCGAACAAGAAGAAACCCTGAAATGGAAAATGGAAGCAGCCAAGCTGGCGTTTGAGAAGTACAAGGTTGAACAATTCAATATGCGTGTTGAAGCAAGGGCGATGAGTTAATGTACCGTGATCCTGATTTACTAAAGCTGGCGCAAGGACAGCCATGCCTGCTCAACTGCCACCCGTACTGCGATGGTGACGAGGGCAGCACAACAGTGGCCTGCCATTCAAATGAACTGATACACGGCAAAGGCAAGGGGCTGAAGGCTGACGACTGCATGAGCGTGTGGGGGTGCTACAAGTGCCACACATGGCTGGATCAGGGGGATAAGTCAAAAAGAGAAAAAGCAAAGATCTTTGACCAAGCGTGGTATCGCCAAGTACAAGAGTGGCATAAAATCGCCAATAACCCGTTACTCAAGCCTTGGCGAGTAGAAGCAGCCGAGAGAGTACTCAAGCACATTGGAGCGATCAAATGACCCAAGGCGAATTCATCCTTACCCTGTTACACGCAGCAACAAACACCCATATCCTGCATTTGCAGACCAAGAGCTACGCAGAACATGTGGCTTTGGGAACCTTTTATGAGGAACTGCCAGACCTAGTTGACAGTGTTGTAGAAAGCATACAGGGCTTGACGGGCGAGATCATTGAATACCCTGAGATGTATTACCACCCAGCGGCCGATGGCTTGCAGGAGCTTGAAGAGTTGGCAGAGTTTGTCAAAGAAAACAGGCAAGTGCTACCGCCGGACAGCGAGATCCAAAACGAAGTAGACAATATCGCCACATTGATCAACTCCACCCTCTACAAGTTGCGCTTCTTGAAATAAGCCCAAAACTTTTTCGGTTTTCTACGCAGG
>Ga0255164_1000076_pt1 | contig 27086 bp, 26 predicted proteins | sample Atl_Cont_RepA_8d_FD_183613 | JGI IMG/M metagenome (GOLD analysis project Ga0255164, IMG submission 183613) | Freshwater microbial communities from Altamaha River, Georgia, United States - Atl_Cont_RepA_8d | ecosystem: Environmental > Aquatic > Freshwater > River | place: USA: Georgia | collected... | reverse complement strand
ATCAATGAATAGAGCATTATTACCTTGTAGTGATAGGGCAGTCATAACGAAATCCTCATATCTCCCTACATATCCCTCAATGATTTGGTTCGTATCCCTTCTCTCCGTTCCGTTTAGGGATTCCCTTTCCGTTCCATTGGTTCTCCAAAATTCCACATCTACCTTTACGTTCCTTCCCTTATTAATAGTTCGAGCTTCTCTACGGATTGAGTATGGAATACCTTCTACTTCAAAATCTAATTGGCAGTGGAAGTCACTCTTTCTATTGTTCATAATGTTAGCTGCCTTAAAGGCTCTACTACATCTATCGAACAGGCAAAAGGATATTGCATCAAATAGGGATGATTTACCTGCTGCGTTTGGTGCGAATAAGCCCATTAGTCCATTTACTTTGTCAAAATGGATTACATTGTCTTCACCGTAACTGAACATATTGGAGAATTCAAATCTTACCGGCTTCCATTGTACGTTTCTAGTTAGTTCGTCCAATACTATTCTACTATTAATATCTTTGTTTAGTGATTGTACTCCTGCTACATCTTCCGCAGTTGCGAATGGCATCATCCTTTGAATGTAATCAGATATAAGTGAGTTTTGATAATTTACATCGGTAATATCTTCTAACTCTAATTGATTATCTCTATCACCAGTTTTTTTCTTTTGGAAACTATCTGTCCTTATGGTTGTAAAATCATCTACACCATATTTTATTTTGATTTCGGTGATTGCTCTTTTTGTATGAACCGCATCGGTATCGGAGAATCTTACCCTAAGCCTTGGATGAACAGGTAAATCAGTAACGTCAGGAACAACTCCTGCGATAATATCCATGGTGTAATAACCATAATCGTTTTTAATATCAACTTCTTCATATGTTAATGTATCTAAATCCCAAACTAAGAAACCATGCTTATCTAAGGTTTCTCCAAAGTTTTGTTGTACCAATGAACCAGCGTACACACACTTACATCCTTTAGGTGAAATCAATTCTTGTCTTTTATGTATATCACCCAAAAGTGCCAAATGGAAACCATCAAATAAATCGGTTGTGAAATGTCTACTACTTACAACATATCCCACATCAGTTTGTGAATGGTCAACCGGTCCGTGAAATAGTGCAACTTTTAATCGGGCCGATTGTAAACTAAAATCATCAGCCATTATCCAATTATCTTTGTTATCAAAAATACTGAATACTGAAAATGCTACATCATCTACCCAATGTACCGAAGTATCTTTTAGATATGTAAAGTTAGGTAGGTTAAGAGCTTCTACAATTGGTGAAAGAACATCCAATCGGTCTTGGTTGTTCATATTACAATCGTGATTACCAGCAATAAGAATTGTTGGGCATGTATTTGAACATTCGGTAAATAACCAACTAATCTCTTTCACTAATTCAGGTGACATTTCTAATTTAGCATGTGCAATATCACCAGCTAAATAAATGATTGAATCTTCAGTTCCTCTTTTACGGATTTCTTCAAACATTTTTTCAAATACTTGCCTAAACTCTTTGTGTCTCTTTACATTACGGATGTGTATATCCGCAATATGATAAATTCTTTTTAATTTACTCATATGTTATTTAACTTTGCCATCACCAAATCATCCCATCCAGTTTCTTTGGCATCTTTTAATATTTCATTTACTTTTTTAAAACCCATTTCACCTGCATCTTTATCAGTTGGTATAATGTTCTTTACACTTATACCATTCTTAATAAACCATTCAGTATGTTTAGTGGAATCTTCTACGGCATCGGAATCTAACATAATTGTTACATCCTTAACACCCTTTTCCATAATTTTATTTTTGAGTTTGCTAAGTAAGAATTTACCTAACAATGGAATTACATTTCTTTTAACTGAGAAAGAATCAAATACACCTTCAACCAAAATAATAGGTTCGTTCCAATTAATCATATTCTCAAATACAATTACATCTCTGCTAATTGGTGGATTCTTATACTTCATCCTCTCATCTTCATAAAAAGAACGAGCTACAAAGTAATTCAAGTCACCATTATCATCGTAAGAAGGAATGATAACTCGTCCACCATAAAGTCCATCTTCACAATAACCAATATTATATTTAACAATATCGGCTTTTGTGATACCTCTTTTATTTAAATAGTGTAATGCTTGGTTATACAAAGGATTAATACTCTTTGGACAGAAATATAATTGTTTGAATTCTTTTGGTAATTGTAATTTTGCTACAAATTCCTCTTTTGCATCGTATTCTGGTTCATCACCATATACATCCTTTACAACAGATATATCCCTAAGGTCTACATTTAATTTACGAAGAAGGGATGATATACTTCTACCCTTAGAATCACATACCCAACAATGCCATCTTTGAGTATCTAAGTTAATTTGTAACTTCTTTTTATGGTGATTACAAAATGGACAATGGTGTGCCTGTTCATTTCCCTTTAAGGATGAACCAACTCCCAATGCCGAGTCTAATATAGTGATTATTTTTAATTTGTTCTTACCAGATAGCATATTTTGTGTTATACCCTACAAATATACAACTTTTTTAGGATATAACCAAATATTTTAACCCCAATTTGAGTTTTTAACATCTGTAAGAAAATCTGCCAAAAATTGTAATTTATTAGCAACTTGTTCTCTTGGAGTATTGTTTAAAACCATACCTTTAAGGTCTATAAGGGATGCAGCTGCAATAGAATGTGCATCATCTTTTGAATTTAAGTATGCATCTGAAATGCCGTACTTTTTACAAATTTCATCTAAAGTCATAACGTGTGTTTATTAATATATATCCTTTCGGAAGAATTTTCCCATTAAATTTTCATTAATAGATTGTGGGTCCATCAAAACATCTAATTTGAATTGCCACCAAACTTCCCAATATGTAAGTGATTTTTTACTAAAGCAGAATTGAATGATTTCTCTTTCAAAATCTTCCCCTCTACCTTCTTTTACTTCGTTTTTAATCCATTCGTTTGATGAATAGTATTTCTCCCAATCAGAAGCCTTACGAACTACTCTTTTACGAACTTTCCCCTTTAGGGGTTTTAATCGGCGGGTTGAAGTGAGTGATTTTTTACCAATATAGAATTTACCAGTTGGAGTGTGTACAATCTTATAGACAAACCCAACCGCACCCTCTGGTGTATTTTCTTCCGTAACAATATTTCCCTTAAATTTCCAAGACATTAATTACTTTTTAAAAGTATCGGAGTATTTTCTATTTTTCAATACCCCACCTCTTGCTTTGAATAATTTCTTTTCATCTTTAGATAAATCCTTAGATGGTTTCATTTCACCTCTAGGATTATCAGTTCCGATAGGAGTTGTATCTACACCTTTAACATTAGCAGCTCCAGTTTTTGGTGGAGTTTTTGCAAATATATCTAAAATTGTTGGCATTTTTAATTATTTTTCTTTATATAAATATAACCTTACGTGTCCAAACGAACAATAAAATTTATTGGATAATCTGGTAAAGATTTCATTGGTTGTGGTAACTTTGCAACTGCAACCATATTTAAATCGTTATCATATAATCCAATTGTTGTTATATAAGGTGCCAAATAAGAACCAGTTGGGTCTATTGAAGAACTAAATTCAAAATCAGCAAAACCTGCTGTAACCGTTGGGTCTATTGAAGAAGTTATAGAATGCAATTTTATTTTACCAGATTTTTTATCAGAACTCCAATCTATGGCTGTTGGATTAGTTGATGTGTTAAATTCGTTTTCTAAAACAGTTAGAAAAATTTCATTTTCATAAATGGTTTTAGTTGAACGATAATTTAAAGTAAATGAATTTAATACAGAGCCACTGTTTATATTTTTTGTTAAAACAATTATACCCCTGTCATAAAATACATTTCCTCTTATTTCATTATTGTAAACTAAATTAGAATACCCATCATCTACAAAAGTTTCACTTCCACTTATAAATTGTACAGAACCAACCTTAATACCTTCACCATACTTAGATTGTGGAACTGCTAAAACTGCCAATTCACTTTCCAAAACTCTTTCATTAGTTGAAGCATAAGATTGTCTTCTACCAACTTCGGTTAATATTGAAGCTGTTGATGGATTATTATAAAATTGAGCTTTTATAGAACGAAAAAATGCTGCTTTGGAAATACCATATGATTTTTCTTCAATTTCTTCATCATAGTTTCCAAAACTACCACTTTTACCAAATATTGGCTGAATATCATTTTCATCTAAAGTCCATTCTTTATAAACTTTAAATTGTCTTGTAGTGATATCCGATTTTGGGATTTCTTTTAGCATTTATTATTTTGGGTTTTATATAAATATTTCCTAAATGAAAAACCCCCTTTAAATCGGGGGTTTTCATATTTTTAGATTATAAAAATTAGAATGATAATTTTACTTTAATCAATACTTCTTTATCAAAAGATTTTACAATTGGTTGAGAAGTTTTAGCTACTGCTATCATTTCATTTGCATCATTGTAAAGACCTACAGTTGTAATGAACGTTTGTGGGTCAGTTTCGAATGTTGTTTCTTGGAATGTACCATCAGTATTTACATATGTTGGGTTGTTAGAGTAGTTAAACTCTCTATTTGTTGCTCTTACAAAGAAATGTTGAGTTGATACATCTTCAGTTCTTCTTGCTTCAAAATCACCACCTTTCTTAATTGCGTAATGTAATAATTTGTGGTTATATGCTTCATGTGTAGTAGCTGTTGCTCCAACTAAACTACCTGTATTTGCAAATCCAACTTCACCTACATTACCTACAGTAGTTCCAACTGCAGCAGGGTTTAGGATGATTATTCCTTTATCAGGATAAAATAATCCATATCCTAATCCGTTTGATGCGGTTGTTGATACTACAGTTGCATCATTTTGAGTTCCTAAATTTAAAGAACCAGATACAACTTTAAATACTCTACCAGCTTTACCTAAAGTATCTCCAAACTTCTTACCACTATCATCAATGAAAGTAAATAATCCGTTAGAACCAGAAAGTTTTAATGACCAGTTACCAGCATCCATTTCTTCTCTGAATCTTGCTCTAGCAATATTAATTACATAAATGTTATTAGAATCAGTTGCTACACCACTTCCATTTTCAAATTGGAATTTAGCGGTTGGGTCATCTAACAACATTGTACGATATTGAGCGTAAGTAGCTTTAGTTGCTAATAATGAATTATCATCAGTTGCTAAATCTACTGAACCACTCCCATCAACATGTCCATATGCTACTGCGTATTGAACTTCTGCTGAAGAATTGCTTGATGGGTTAGCGTTGTAAACGTTGTAGTAATATTGTCCGCTTGTTGCGGTTGCTTGTGTAGATGATGTAAAGAATGCTGTTAAAGAACCAGAATCGTTAGTCCATAATCCAGTAGTTACAACTTCAACTTTTGCATTTACTTTATCAAAATCTCCAAATCTTTTGTATATTCCTGTTGTAACGCCAGAACCAACTGCGATTTGTTGTCCAGCAGGTAAAACAGAGTTTAATAAAGATACAATTGTATTTGTATCAATTGTTCCCTGATTTGCCAATGCTGCCAGTTGGGCGGTTACATTAGGGTCATTTATTAGTGCCATATTCTATTTTAATTTTAAGCTTGATAAGTTACGGTTACTGGTATAGTTTGTGAACCACCTGTTTCGTTACCATACACAGTTATTGTAGTTGATACATCATAAGTTAATGATGGATTTGGAGTAAACTTGAACTCTAAACCAGTTACTACTTGTGCAGTTGTTGAAACTTCTTCACCTAAGAATACAGGAACAGTACCAGTTGCTGTTGCTCCTCTTGTCACAGTTAAAGTACCTGCTGATTGGTCAGCCAATACCATAGTGTATCCAGCTGCTGCGTTTCCAGCAGGAGATGTAGTTGGCAACATAGAAACTCCACCTTCTAATTGAGTAACTCCAATTGATGGAATACCAAGTTTTACTAAAGGAATTTGTGTTGTTCCTTTTGGTAAAGTTACTAATTTATATCTTAGTACTTGAGTTTCATCCGGAGTTGCTTCAGTTACAGGAATTGCTCTAATTGCTGAATCATAATAAGCCGAACCCTTTGGGTGTGCAGGCTCATAAAGTGTGTAATCAATTTCATCATCTCCCAAAGCGAATTTGGTGATGTTCAAAGATTGACCGGATGCTAATTTTTGTCTACCTTTTTTAGTAAGGATAGCATCAACGGTAATTTCGGTATTATCTAAATATGCCATTTGATATTGTTTTTAATGCTTTATTTCTAAAATAAATATAACCATTTGTTATTTTCAATTTTAATCCACTTCCAAAATTGGTTCACCACTACCTCTACCAGTCTTAGCCACTCTAAGAATGTTAGGATTAGTTGTAAATGTTTCTACTGGGTCTAAACCATCAGGTGTGGTTGCTGCTGTTTGTTGAGAACCTTTCCAGAATGAACGTAACATACCCTCACCTAAATTATTCGTATAACGATAGTGAGATGGTAAGTATCCATTTAAAGGTGTTACTGAAATGGTATTATTACCAACTGCTAAACTTCCACTAAATGGCATCAACGAAACTCTATATTTGTTATATGCAACATTTACATCTTCATATTTTACTTGCTCACCAGCAACTGCTCCATTTGTTGGATAACCAGCAGTTTGAGTTGAAACTTTTTTAGTATATTGTTCTTTTACTAAATAAATATTTTGTCTACTTTGTGTATAGTTTCCAAATATATCATACTTTTTATAAATACCAACACCACCCTTTCCGTACAATCCAAATCCTAAATTTGATATAGAATCTTTTTCCATACCAATAGCCTCAAAAGTAAATGCATCAGCTTCACCAGTTAATGTAGCTCCAGTTGGTACTGATATTTCTACATCATAAAATGGTGCTTCTGCTTCTAATATTGTTTGGTCTTCTACATTTATAGTAGTATTATATGTTGGATATGTACCATCTAAAATTGTACTATTATCAACATTTATAATAGTCTCATAATTATTTAAATCACCAACTAATGTTGTTATTGTTTCAGCATTTAGTTCTCCATTATAAACATCATAAGAAGATTGTATAGTTACATCATCAAAAGTATTTATTGATGTTTCAAAATTATTTTTTTCTGCTATTGGTTTATCCCACTTTGTTTTACTTCTTTCTAAATAATGTGGTTCAATAAGTAAACCTTTAGATACCTTTGCTCTAGCAGGTGCTAAATCAGCCAATACATCAAATAGAGATTTGTTTATATATCTTACTAATTGAATATATTCGTTTACATTTCTATCCAATCTTTCAAAATAATATTCTCTTAAATTTTCCAATTCTTTATATGAATATCTATATTCATCAGATGGGTCACCAATGTAATTATCAATATTAAAATCACCAAAGGCTTTAACAATATCCATATTCAACTCCTTAATTGGAGAGAAGAATAATCCTAAACGAGAAGAATCTATTGGAGCTCTATCAAATGATTTTTTAGTTGCTCTAACTTTATAAGAAAGATTTCCAACAAGTTCTTGTTCTTCAAATCTAATTTTATTTGAATAATTAAATCCTAAAGATGGAACAGTAGCTGTTACAGTTCTTTCGTATGGGGTGTATTGATATGGATATGATGATGCCGAATACATATTACTAGCACTAGCATAATATTCTCCATATGTTTCGTTAATAGCTACGTTTTTAATATATGGGTCTGCGGTTCTATCTTTTGGATATTCAAAATCTAAACGGAATAAAAGGTCTTCAGTAGAAGCGGTGTATGAATTACCAGCTATTGAATCAGGATGTAAAACGTGATTGTTAAATTTAGTTCTTTGTAAAGGAACTCTCCATAAACGGAATTCATCAACATTTCCTACAAATCCATTACCACCAATTTGTAATGAAGAACCACTTATCCATTGAGAATCTTCAGTAAAGATAGACATACTAACTGAAGTTATAATTCTATTTCCATTTGATGTACCTAACCAAACTTCATAAAGAGAACTATTGCCACCATAATCAATTCTATTAACACATACATTAGAATAATATTCTGTAGATATTGGGAATTCTAAACTTCCCGTAAATAAATCAGGTCCATAAACATATTCAATTGTTGTTGCAAAATACGGATACCCTGCGCCACTTCCACTTAAAATATAAGGAGAATCGCCCAAATCACCACCAAAGTTTAATTCTAATTTACCAAATGAACCAGTTGTTTGTACTAAATCCAAAGTCCATTGGCTTGATGAAATTAAAGTATATTGTGTATTTGGTAAAGTTGATGGCTTAAAGTTAAATTCTATTGAAGAAGGTACATTTCCATTTACTTCTTTCCAAGGAATTTTTATGCTTGAACTTTGTGTTAAGTAAATTGCCGCTGTTCTATCTTCGAAACTAAAATCTCTAGAACCACCAATAGTTGGATCTTGAGGTCCACCAAATTCCATAATAGTTAAAAGAGATTGTGGTACACCATAACAAGCCATTATAGCTTTCATAGCTCTAGCAGTACCTTTGTGTTTTAACAAATATGGTAAGTTATTTATAATTCTTCTCCAAACTTGATTGTTAGCTTCTTCTAAAGACATTGAAAATGCAGTATTACCATCTCTCTTTAATCCAAAAGCATATTCCCAAATAAATTGTGAATCGTAAGCTCTTTTAGCATCCCATCCCATTGATTTTAATAAATGCCATATTAAATCATCAGGAACACCCAAATCAGTTTTTTCTTCAACTACTCTTACTCTATTTAAAGCGTTTATGTATGACCAAATAATATCAAAATGTTGTCCAATCATATCTAAGAACAACAAAAACTGAGAATTGTCCACATCCGAATAAATAAATTCTGGAATGTTATTTATCAGATAATTTGCATTATATTTGTCATAGTATTCAGCTTCTTGTACTAAATTTTCATACCAAGCTGTTACTTCTGCACTATTTGATAATTTTAATATGTAAACTGGGACTCCATTTGGTAAAACTAAAATTTCTTTTGGATATGCTAAAGAATCTAAAGATGAGTACATCCATTTTTCAAATCCATCTAAGTTTCTTAATAAAAGATTTAATTCATTTAAAACTCTTTTTGCTTCATTAGCTTCTGGAACTGCGTTAAAATATTGAATTTCATACTGAATATCAAATGCACCATCTTCGGTTACGAATTGGTATCCATCTATTGTTAAATAAGATTCATGTGAACCAGTTGCTTCAGTAAGAATTGTACCAACTGGGAATGATGGTGGTGTTATTAAAGTTTCGTACCTTACTTTTAAAGTTTCAATTAATTTAGCTTTATAAAAGAAATTTTTAGCTCTTTCTGCAGCAGAACCAAAATGTGAAAAGTTTTCAAATGTATATACCGAACCACTTTGGTATTGTATATTTAATTTATTTGTATCTATTCCACTTTTCTCTAAAAATCTATTTGCGATTGCATCCGAAGTTAAAGAACCACTAGCTACTAAATCTTCAAAAATTGTATATCCAATACCATTATCAGGTTCTAAACTAAAATTTGGTCCTTTAAGTGGTGGACACAAATCAGATTCTATACCAGTAATTGTTATAGTTTCAACAATTGGATTTGATTGTATTTTTGAAATCCATACTTGTTGATTTGGTTGTATTGCGGTTGTTACAGGTTCATATAATTTTAAAATTAAAGATTCTCTATCACCAACCCAAGTTGTTATAATTTTATTATCACCATCGCCTAAATGAAGAAGATGTGTTAAATATTTTGAATTTTCTTCAGCAAATACAGAAGAATCTAGTTGATTTATAAATCCTTCTACTAATCTATTAATTGCAACATTTCTTGGTAATACTTTTTTACTTTTTTCAAAATTAATTGTTATTAATTCATCTTTACCAGAAATTACTTCTTGTCCACTTGTGTTATATGGAGTTAATATAAGACTTAATTGAACAATATCTTTTGATGTATCAATATTTGTTGAAGCTGCTAATTCTAATAACTTTTTAAAATTAAATGTTATTGAACCTGCTGCTTGTGCTTTTGTAGATGTTGTTAAACCCAATGGTTTAATTAGAACATAATCAGTATTTACCGATTGCCATGCAATATCAAAATCTACATCAAATCCTACAAAATCTTTTCCTTTAATATTTTGTGGAAAAACTATATTTCTTATATCAGGAGTACCAACATAAACTTTGTTTACAACATTTATTTTACATTCTATTGGTTCACTATCACCATCTGCATTAGATGCAACTATTATAACTCTATAAACACCAATCGAAGTAAAATATTTTTCAGGTATTAAAACTACTGCCGCATTTCCTCTTACAGTTTCCCAAGGATTTCCAAATTCAATTGTTTGGTTATTTAATAAAACTCTTAATGAAGAAACATCACCAATTTTTGTTAATCCTATTGCAACACCAGATTTTGTATTAATATTATATTCTGCCAAATCATTTACATTTACAAATGCAATTGATGGTGGTGCTAAGGTTATTGGTGTAATATTATTAGTATTAATTTCAATACCAATACCTTCTGTTAATACAAATTCAGTGGTTACACTTTCTAATGAATTTTGGGCTTCAATATTGTTTTTATTTTCACCCGTAACAATTATTGAACTAATTCTAAAATTTTCTAAATTAGAAGATGCTATTTTTATTTTTGTACCTGAAGGATATTTAAAATCATTTATACCTCTATTTAATTCTACTCTATCCGTATTATTTACAATCAATATAGAAGATACATTATCTCCATTTAAGCTTACACTTACAGGAAATAAATTTTCTTTTGGTAATTCTTCATCCGATGGAATATCTTTTGGATTTTTAATTTGTAGATTAGAAAATAATAATTCTCTTACTTGATTATTGACATCATAATCATAAGGTGTTTGGATACCATTTTCGTATTTTGTTATTCTAAGTGTATAAGCTGGTTCTCCTACATAAACAGGATCCATTAATCTCTTAGCTGTTATATCTGAATTAAATGTTGGTACACCAAATCTATCAAATTGATTATATGTATTATCAATTGGTGTTAAATTTCTTATAAAAGAATCGTCTTGATAATATTTTGGAGTAAATAAAACTTCAATTAAATATTTTTCATTTGTTGTATAACCCTCTTTTTGAATAGTAATTGTATATCCACCATTTTTAATAACATCATCTACACTTATACTTAATCTATCAGGAGTTAATTTAAATGTATTTTCTCCATTTAAATAAATTGATGCGTTATCCACATTTGATGCAACTCTAAAAAAATAAGTTGGTGCATAATTTGCAGTACCAACCAAATCTTGAGATTTATCAATTTTGATAGGAGCATTGGTGGATGGGTTTTTTATAAAAACATCACCATCAGAATTTATACCACCTTCCAATGGTGTTAAAAATTCTAACTTCTGAGAATCCGATTTTGGTTCTAAACTATCTTCTATATCTATTAATCTCATTTGTTTTTATTATTCAAAATTTTCATTTCTTACGTTATCCAAATTTTCAAAAAATCCACCTAAATCAATTCCTAAATTATTTCTATCATTAACAACAACTCTACCACGATTTCCACCACCACCGCCACCAAAACTAATACCACCTATTGGATTTGTTTTTATCACCACAGGTTCTTCTTTAACAACAATTTCTTCTCTTAGTGGTGGTAAATCAAATATAGGTAATTCATCTATTGGTGTTTTTATAATTGGTGGCGGTTGGTCACCAATTATTGGTAATTGTTTTTTAATTAATTCTTTAAGTTTTATTGAAGAATCTTTTTCTATTGGTTTTGTAACTATACCAATTTTTTTAGTTACTTTAACATCACCACTTGGTATTTCAATATCACTTGTTTTACTTTGTATAATTTCTGAAATAGGGTCTACACTTTGTTCTACTTTATTATCAAAGGAACTTTTTGTTACTATATCAGGCGATGCTAAATATTTATCAAACAAAGAAACTAAGATACCCTCAATTGATGATTTGATTTTAGCTTCTGTGATTGTAACTGGTGGTTTGGTTTTTTTGGGTTTACCATAATTAACATCATTTATATTTGATATTCTATTTGTAAATTCATATATAGAAGCTTCTATAAATCTTTTATGAATATCCGTTACAAATACATCAAAACTTTGTATTTTATATTCATTAACCAAAACATCAAAAAATTCATTTCCATATTTAGTTTTTAAAAAAGAACTTATCAAAGATGGATTAATTTTTTCTATATATTGAAATGCTTGATAAATGTAGTCTTCTCTGAATTTTTTATTTTCCACAAATATACCAAATCTTTCTTCTAAATTTTTTATTAACTCAGGTGGTTGGTTTTTTCTTAATGGAAAAAGTCTAATCTCTGTTCTTGATGGAGATATTTCTGAAATCCATAATTTATCCAATTCTTTTTCACTACCAACTCTTTTGTTTATCAAAGTAATTTGTGTTTTATATACACCACTGTTATATCCTGCTTCTCTTAATAGTCTCTCCGCATCAATAAAATATTCTTTTGGTAAATTATACTTTTGAAATACAGTTCCATCTGGAACTAAAAAATAATCGTTAATGTTTTCTGTAGATAGTGGTATATATCTTACCATCTCACCATTCCCTTGTGGAAGTTGATTATTAGTATCATCATAAACAATAAACTCAATAGCATCATTTTCACTAAAACCAAAAAATGAACGCAAATCTCCAGTCTCAAAGATTGCTCTATCTTTTTGCTCTATAAAATAGCCTTTGTTTTCTATTAATTGTTTTACAGATTTTAATGCCATTTTTTTATTTTTTAACTACTACCTCTAAACTTCTTTAAATATATAGAAAGTGAAACCTCTGAACTTGAGCCTGCACTTGATTTTAATTTTAACGAACTTCTATATTCTCTGTCTCCAGCCGTTCCAATTACACCTTTTGGTTTTTGGTCTCTAATCCAACCAATGTTTTCAACCAATTTAACATTCTTAGTTTCACCAGCTTTCAATGTAACCGAACCAGGTACATTGATAATTGGGTCTCCAGAAATAGTAAATGATATTGTTGTATCTTTGTCAGTTGTAAAGTTTGTAAGTTCTAATGTAGGGCCATTTAGCCATTCTTCTGTTGCTTTGTTAGCTCTTGCTCTATATGCAATATCTCCCAAATCTTTTTCTTTTACTTCAATAATTTTTGCAGCAAAATCTTCACCAACTTTTGCACCTTCAGCAAGTTTACCTTGCTTACCATATAATTGCTCCCTCAATGCTCCCAATTCTTGCTCTAATGCTTGATTTCTAGCAAATAAAGAAACCCTTTGTATTGATTCAGCAGTTGCTTTTTGAATTGCATTTTGTAAATCAGTTAATGAACTTGCTACTTTAGAATTTGCTTGTAAAGATTGATTATCGGCATTTGCAACTAATAATTCCTTACCATCTATTTCAACTCTTAAACTTTGAGAAACTATTTCTAATTCAGTTACTTTTGCTCTTAAATCTAATATAATATCAGTTTGTTCAGCTATTGTTATATCTCTTAATCTTATATCTTCTAAAGCTGCATCGTAAATTACTTTAAGAACCATTTCCGGTCTTTCTGGTTCTTCTATTGGTAATAATTCAAATATTACCGTATCTATTGATTTTATTAATTCTTCTTCGTTATATTTTGGCTTAGTTAATTTACCAAACAAAACTCCATCTCTATCCTCATCTGCTCTAAAATCATATAAACCAGAATTTGTTTTTTGCGGCAAAGCAAGAGAACCGCTAATTTCTATAGCGTTTACTAAACTTTCATTTTTTAATCCTGTCATTGCCATTTTATTCTTATTTTACAACACTAAACGTTATTTCATCATCAAAGTATTGAACACTTCCATTTAAAATAACTTTAAATTCAATTTTATATACTCTATCCGATTCCCAATTTGATAAATTTAAATTAATAAAATTACTTGTTGAATCGCAACTTATTTTTGAATAATCACTAAATGGTATTATAATATCATTTGATGCAAAATCTTTTATTTGATAATATGATGTTTGCGGTAAATATTTTGTTGTGTTGTAAGAAAAAGAATTTGAAAAACTTTTTAATGGATATAACTCTCTAGCAAAAATTCTTAATTTTGGAGTTGTTCCTACTTTGTATTCTTTTTTAAGATTAGTAATTCCTATTTTAATATCATCGTTAGAAATTGCTGTTAATGTTCCTGTTGAAAAGTTTTGGTCGTTCCAACCAATTCTTATTTTAGGTTGGTATATTGTATTTGTTTCTTTAGAAAAGAACTTTAATTGTCCATAATCTTTAGTATCATTTTCAAAAGTATCTGAATATTTTATAATAATACCATCATTTGGTCTAGAACCACTCATCCAAGATTGAAGTAAAGATTTTACATTCATTTCTATATCAGCTGTTTTATAACTAAATGATTGAGATGCTGAATTTGCTATCCACCAAGTACCACCTGTACCATTATTTGGATTAGCATCACTACCATCTGCTAAACTATTATCTAACCAATCTAATTTAGTATCGCCTTCTCTATAATTCCAAGTTACCCCTTGTGTTGAAATATTATCAAATCTAGTACCAGTACCCATTTCCCAACTTCTTGAAACAGCATTTGCATAAATTGTATATTCTAATGGAATTTCTTCACTCTTTGTTTCTTTTAATATTAAAGTTGCTTCAGACATAGAGATTGATGTATCAACCAAAGATGATGATAAAAATCCCACTTCAAATTTTAAAAGTGCTCTAGAAATATCTTTTATATTTCCATAGTAAACTTTACTTACTTCTAATATCTCATCCAAACCAGTATTTTGATTTGGTTGTTGAAGATAAACCGATGCATCTTTTGATGCTGTTAAAAAATAGTATGCCATTATCTTGCTCTTCCTTTAATATCTGAATCAGGGAATTTAACCTCAAAAACCGATGGGTCTAATGATGGGTAAATAATTTTTGATTTAGTTGCTGCATCAATATTGTAAGAATTTACCGAATATCTTCCCCCACATTTATTTGTAACTACAACAGATGGTACTGATTGAACTCCTTCAACATTTGCTATTATTAGTTCAACTTCACTCAAATTAATTGTTTGATTAAAACTCCAATTATCTATATTAAAAAAATCTTTCAATTCTGTAATACATTTTGCTACTACTTCATTTTTATTGTAATTTTGATAGCAAATTATTTCAAAATCAATACCAATATTAATTATAAAACCATCGTTGAAATTTACACCATCAGTTAAAATTCTATATTCATTTAAATATGTTTTAAGATTTTCTTTTACACCTCTGTTTAAAGTTGTTAAATGATTATTTCTATCATATCCTAATAAATAAAGATTAATTGCAAACGGATTGTTTTTTTCATTTTCATTTGAAGTTTTTCCAATTAAAAAATTTTGTATTTCTGTTTTTACCGTTGCTGCTGTTGGCTCTTCGTTATCAGGTTTATTAACAAAACTCATTACCAAATCAGTAAATTGTTGAAGTGAATTTGGCGATGCTAAAATTGATGATGGTGAGTTATTATCTAAAGTACCATCAGCCACTGCGTATGCTTTTGCAACTCCACCAAACTTAGATGGCATTGATAAAGCTCTAACTTGATAATCTTTAGCAGTTACTGCTCTATTTTGAGAACCAAAATTAGCTAATGCGTTTTGTCTAATTTCTTCTATTGTTTCTCCACCTCTACCACCAATAGCCGGAATTTCATTATCAACCGCTATTGAATTTTTTGAACTTTGTAAAACTCTAATTTCTGCGCTTGTATATTGTGAAATATCTTCTTCGTATTCAATACCATCAAGTTGAGTTAATTCTCCTTGTGGTACATTTGAATCAACACCACCACCTTTAAAATATTTAATGGTTATAGTAGTATTTGATGGAGATGTACCATATGTTTTTGTTTTTAAGAAATTAGTTGGGTCAAATGATTCTTCTAATCTATTAATTGAGTTTGGCAATCCCAATCCTACGTTTTTAAGGTTTGGAATTAATAACTCATCAGATGCTGTTGGGTCTCCGGCTCCAAATTGAATTGTTGTTGTACTATCTGAATTTATTTTAGTAACAAATCTTCTTGATGTTTTAATAGTTTTTAAAATATAAGGAACTGTTGATTTAAATTGTGATAAATCTGAATCGTTTGCTTCTGTATTTGGTTCTTCAACAAAAACCATTTCTTGTGCTAAATAAGGAACTTCATACCATTTGTTACCATCAGAATCTCTTACATCATATATTTGAATAATATCAGTATCTCCTAATTTAATAGATTCAAAAGCTTTATAATTTCCAAAAGTAAAACTTTGAGTTACTTCTATTGCTGAAATTACATCTACATATTTTTTAAATAAATAAAATGTTGGTTCTCCTGTTGTTACATCTCTTTGATATACAGAAGTTTCTCTATCGGTTTCATCGCTAAAATCTACAACATCTGTTGTTCTAAATAAAACTCCTGTTTTTGAAGATTTTACTCTCATTCCTGCTTTTATTTTTAAAGCATATTTTGTATCAGGCTTATTATCTGAGCTAGTTCCTATTGATGGAACTAATTGATAAACAGAAAGTTTTGTTACCGCTGGTGCTGTTACTTTTGGTTTATAACCTAAAAACTGAGCTAATGATAACACATTCTTTTTATCTTCTGCATATGGTAACATTGATTCTTTAAGAGTATCATCTACATAGTAAGATAAAACATCACCAATGTAAGAAGCCATCTCAATAAACATCATACCAGGAGATGTTTCATTGAAATCATTATACGTTTTAGGAAAATAATTTTTTGCAAATTCTATTAAACTATCTCTATAAGATGCAAAATCTTTATTAAGATATTTTATATCCTTTCCTTTATTTTTAAAATTTTTATTTGTAGTTTTTAAGGCCATCTTTTAATTATTGAACTGTAAATGTTAATGCTTCTAGTTTTGGATTTTCTCCAACTCTAAATTTAATAGAAACATCTACTTGATTTCTATCTTTTAAATCATTAGATTGTTTTATATCTATTGTATCAATTGTAACAAAAGGAAGCCACATAGATAATGATTCAGAAATTCTTTGTTCAATTCTATCAGGCAAATCTTCGGTATTTTGTTCAAAAAGTAATTCTTGCAATCCACTTCCTAAATTTGGTTGCATTACTCTTTCATATTTCTTTGTAAGAAGTAAACTCTTAATATTTGTTTTTACTTGTTCTGCGGTAGTAAATGATTGATTAAATGCAGTATTACCAATTTGTAATGGTAAGGTTATACCTATTGCATAATCATTATACTCTTTAGTATCAATTACTCTCTTTTGACCAAGTATTACAGGCATTACTTCTTAAATCTTTTAACAAGCTCTGAATAATCTCTATTCAATGCTTTATCTAATTCAGCTACACCAGTTTGAACTCCCAATCCAGTTTTTTGAGGTCCGCTGGTGAAATCTCCGTAACCCATTTTTTCAGCAATTGCTGTTCTACCTACAATAGAACCCATATCACCTTGTCCAAAATTCATAGTTCTAAAACCACCATCGCTTCCAACGGCTGCTTTAGTTTCATTAAGAATTTGATTAATCATTGGATTTTTGCTATATTCTTTTTTTGATTCTACAATAGTATTATCATCACCTAAAATAGCTTTAGCCATACTCAACCCTTCAGATTTAGTTTTTACAACCTTTCCCTCAGCCATCATTTTTTTCATTTCGGCTTTAACTCCCTCTTTAATTAGAGCTGGTAGTTGTTGTTTAACTTCCTCTTGAACTAAGATTTGAATAGCTTTTAAAAGTTTATCAGTATTCATATTTCTTTATTGTTATGTTTATAAATATTTAAATGGATTATTTTTGGGTTTATTATACCTTGTCTGTATAAAATCCCCAATATTCCCAATGCCACATCTCATCAACACCATTACCATCTGCCAATCTATATGGATTATACCACCCATATTTAGGCGCATTGTTGGATAGCCATCTATATAAAGATGATGTTTCTCTACCTTGTTTATTAACACTAGGTACACCACTACCACCAACTGCTCTATACAATTCACCAAAATCTAGTGCTAATCCCCAACCATGTGGAGATTTACCAGCTTTAGCTATTGTAGAACCACTACCCAAAGAACTTTGATGCGATACACTTCTATAAGCAGATGTTATTGTCCATCCAATACCAGCAGATTTTGCAGCTGCTTTAAGTTTAAAATATTGATTTGCTGCTTCTGGATGTAGTAGATACCAACCACCCGTACCTTTGTATGTATATTCTGCCCTACCACCCTTTTCAACACCAATCATAGTATCTGGTGGTAAAGTTCCATTTTCGTATTTACCTTTCCAATCAGGTGGTGCTGAAACTCCAATAGCTCCAACTTGAGCAAATATTTTAGCTGGTGGGCCACTTTCTATCTTTTTTAAATTTTCAGTTGAAGGTTGTTTTTCTTCTGGTTTAAAATCGGTAGGTGGTTCACCTTGTATAGGAGTGGGTGCTGATCTTGGTGCGTAATCAAAATTTGTTGTAGCTTGTTCGGCTGGTTTGGCTTCTATTTTTTTATCACTATCTACCTTGCCATTATTTTTTTCATGTTCATCTACACCCTTTCCTTCTGATTCTGGTGAATCATCGGATGGTGGTATTTGTGGTGATGGGGTTGATGGTGTTACTGTATAACCAGACCAAATAACCACACCTGGTCCAGGAGTTGGTACAGGTACAGTTGGATATAATGATATTGTTGAAGCTACTCCCGAAACTGTAGTTAAATGCTGAGTAGCATATTGAATAAAATCATCAATTATTAAAGAAGTATTTTTTGTAGGGTCTATTATTGACATAACTTAAATATTATTCATATATTGAAACGTGCATTGGGTCAAAACTTTTTAACCAAGTCATTCCCTCATTTTGAAAAACTTTAGCTACTTCCAAAAATCCCAAATCAAAATCATTAAAATCTCTAATTTTAGTTTTTCCTTCATATATCCCATCAGAACCAAATTTAGTTCCTATCGGATATATATCAGCATTCATATCAATTGCCAATCCCCAGCTATGATTTGATAAACGAGTTCCGTTTGTTACATTTCTTATAGCTAGCCCACCTGAACAAGTTTTTATAAATTTATTTAATCCTTTGGCTTTTATTTTTTGAAAAGCAGGTTCTGCAACTATTTTAAGTTGTTTATGAACTAAAACAGATGTTTCTCCATTTGCTAAAGGAATTGCAATTGTAGTACAATTTTTTTGAATATACTCTGGATTTCTTTCGAACCAAACTCTTACACCTTTACCACCTGTTTGCTGCAAATATTGGTTTATTTCATCAGATGTTGTCAATTGTTTCTTTTTATACCAAGCTTCTTTTTTTGTTGATGGTATGTTTACAACAAAATTACCATATTCTCCCTTTGCAGGCCATAATCCATTTCCAACCTTATCAAATAATTTTTTATCTCCCCTAACAGGATCTATTTTTGGTTTTGGCTTTGGGTCTTCTTCATCCTTTCCAATATCAGAAGTATCGGATGTATCTTCTTGACCTATATCTCTTTTGTATTCTAAAGTTTCTTGTTTTATTTGAGTTGGTGTTGGTAATCTATCATCATAAACAATTATTGTTGTTTTAAATAAATTTTCGTATTCTTTTTGAGATTCTTTATATTGCTCAAAATCTTTTTTAACAGTTTCTTTAGCTTCTTTATTTGGTGGTGTTGGTGCAACTTGTTGTGGTGGAGTCCATTGTCCTACATTTGTTACTATATTTGATACAGTGCTTATGTTTGCCGTTGAACCCGGTGCAGGTATTATTGGTGGTGGTAATTCATTTAGTGTTGCACCTGTCCAATAAGCTTGAACTGCTTTTCCCAATTCACCAACTAAATCATATGGTTGTTTTGATGATTGTCCTTTTAATAAAGCTGCATAAAAAAGTTCTTCCATTAATTCTGTATTTCCTTTTTTAACTTTTACAAAATTAACAGTATCATATCCTCTTTTTATTGCCGCATCATATTCCTTTGTCCATAATTTGGCAACACTCCTTAAATCAGGTAAAGAGTTTGGATTGTTAGAATATTTTAATATATTTGCCTTAAATAAAGCCCAAGACATATTTTATATTTTTGGTATATTAGATGTTATATTAGATACTGCATTTTGTGCAGCTGATTGAATTCCAGATACTTTATTTTGTGCAGATGATACTGCTGAACTAATTCCAGAATTTAAACTATTTAATTTCGATGTATCTAATGTAGGAACGTTTGGTACTTTTGGTACTTCTGGAATTTTTCCTGTAAGTTCTTTTATTTTTCCTAATTTATCTTTTTTAGAAAATACTTTTGGTTTTTTTTGTTTTTTAGGTTTAAACTTTGGTACTTTTGGTAATTTTGGTAATTTAAATCCTTTAATAGCTCCAATTATTCCTTTAGCTGCCCCAATTGCTCCAGTAACTGCACCAACCGCTCCAGCAACCGCACCAATAGCACCACCAACAGCTGCTTGAGCTCCAGCTATTGCAGCTTGTGCTTGACCGGCTAATGCACCAGCCTGCCCAATCAAAGCGCCAGCCTGACCAGCTAGAGCACCGGCTTGAGATAAAGCATTAGCAGTATTTGTTGAATTTTGATTTTGTGCAGCAGATTGACCTGTTGCTTGTTGAGCGGATGTTTGTGATGTTTGCGTGTTTTTCGGCAAACCGGTTTTTGGGTCTATACTATAATTTATATCACTTTGATTTGATGAATTTTTTTCTCCCTCTAATATATTTTGTCTAATTGTAGTTATTGGCATTATGATGTTTGATTTAATTTACTTAATATATTATTTAATTTAGATTTAATATTTCCAAATTGAGATAAATTAGTTGGACCTTCTGCCGTTGGACCGGATGGTGTTAGGTAAATTTGTTGAGTTATTGCATCTATTAATTCGCTTAATAAATCAACTAATTGCTGTCCTTTAACTAATGGTTCTAATTCAGTACTTCCCAAAAATATAGAACCTTGTCCAGTATAAAATACTATATCTTTATCATTTGTAACAAAATTAATATTATCACCAACCGTTACGTCTATTCCTAATTTATTGTCTATTGACATTCCACCATCTGAAACAAATCCATAATTCTTTTTTGAAAAAAATATCATCTCTGCATTTTTTGCAGATAATATAATTCTACCAGAATTTAATAAAATTTGGTCACCAATTAATTTTGTTGGATAATTTTGAAATGATGCTGGTTTTGTTTCGAAATCAGTTGAACCTTTATCTGATAATGTTCCTGGTGTGAATGGTAATTCAAATTGGTCTGATGTCAATGATATAATGCTACCATCTCTATTAAAATCTTCTTCCACAGTTTGGTTTTCAGGAAATTTATCGGTTCTTTGGTATAAACTTTCATTATTTCTTATAATTAAACTTGGTGAAAATTTTTTTTGTGGGTTATTGTACCCAGAAAGTCTTATAGTATTTCCAAACCTACCTTCAATGACTAAATCACCTTCATATAATTTTAAATTATGAAGACCTCTTTGAGTTTCATAATATTGGCCAAATCCATCAGTTTTTGAATCATCACTTTGGTTTGTATTTGATATACCAGTTACCGATACATTATTATAGTTTTCAGAAGAACCTTTTTGATTTGAATCTTTTGCAAATTCATCTTTTATAGCTGTTGCGGTTGCTGTTACAGATGGATTAAATGTTGGTGTAATTCTTCTATAATAGAATACTCCATTTTGTAATTTTAAAATTTCTACTATTTCATTTTTAATAGGAAGATTTTTAAAACTTTTATCAAATGGATATGCTATTGGTAATTCTTTATCACTTGATACAGAAGTTTCTCTTGTTCTAAATTTAATACATCCAGAAAAAACTGAAAACTGATTCTGTTCTTTGGCATATGTATTATTTTCATCTAATATAACATCATAAACAAATCCTATTTTTGATTCAAATGAGGATGCAATATTATTAGATAATCCGTTTGCTGTATTAACTCTACCAGATGATAAACCTGCCATATTATTTTACTGCTTTTTTAAGTTCTTCTAATTCAAATTCTAAATCATCTACTCTTTCTACTTCTTGTTTTGTTTCTTCTAATTCTTTAAGTAATTGATTCTTTTCAAACTCCGTAAGGAAACCATCCTGTCCCTCTGATTTCTTTTCTGATGCTATAATTTTTTGTGCGATAGTTGCTAATTTTACCAATTGGTCATCGTTCTTTACTGAACTATCTATTAAAGATGATAGCACCGGTCCTACTGTTGCAACATCACCCGCATGTTTTACCATTTTCTTCAATTCTTCAATTAAAGAACTTATTTTTTGTTTTTTACTTAATTGGTTGTTATAAATGTCCTCAAATAGAGAACTTAGATTTTTTCCTTTAAATAACTCGAAATCTGTTGACATACTTTATTGTTTTTGTATGTCTATAAATATGTATATTAATGAAAGTTAGGATTCAAGCTTTCTAACCTGTATTTTTATCTTTGGTTGATAATCTTTTGGTAGTTCGTTTCTAACCCCTTCGAATGATTCTACTTTATCCGCAAAATACTCAATTTCTAATATTCTATCGGTAAGATTCATTATAGTTTGAGAAGATGTAAACATATCTTTAGCCTGTCTTCTCATATTTAATTGTGATTCTTTTGGGAAGAACTCTTTTCTCATAGCTTGTGCTATTTGTGTCCAATCCGTTACCTTTTCAACAGTCTTTTCAGCACTTATCTTTCTCATTTTAGATGAAAGATATTTTTCGCCATGTGTATATCCAGCATCAGTAAATACATGTCCATGATTTGTTCTAACTACCGGATGTTCAGTATTGTGAAGTTTTACATCAGGTTTATGTTTAGATGTGGCTTCAACACTAATCATATGTTTTGGAGAAGATATAAATGTATGACCTTTTAATGCAAGAGTTGATTTACCTTTATATGTCAAACAAGCTATTAATGCTTTTTTAAGAGTTGGTTGTTTGATGATATTTCTCATTTTATCACCATCAGGTCCAGGCTTACCAACTTTTTTAACTAACTTTTTTTCTGCTTCATCATGTCCAACCAAAAGAGCCGCATTTACAACACCGATACCATTGGCGTTCATACCCTCACTCCAATCAGTAATCATATCATGTAGATATGCTACTTCAATACCATCTATAATAGTATGAACCACTTCTAGTTTTGGTTTGTAAGCTCTATCTCTATTTTTAGCTAAGATAAACTTATCTCCAACTTCTTTGGATACAATAATACATTCGTTTATCATATGGTTGGTAATCCTTGTTGTTGTGCAAATTTATTTATAAACTTTTTTGTAGTACCATCATTTAATACATCAGCCCATTCCTTAACCGCATCCCTAGTTATATTATTTTTCCATTGTTTGTAACTTATTGTTAGTCCGTTTTTTAATGGAATATCTTTACTATTTTCATTTTTGTCTGGATGTATTTCTTTGAATGTTTTTTCTAATTCGTCTTGTGCTATTTTGGAACTTAACCATTTACTAACCAAAGATTTTTCATATTGAAATTTATCCCAAAGTAAATTTGTTTTTTTCATAGATTTATTGGTATCTTTTAATTTTTCTACTTCTACATCAAACTCTTTTATTTTTTTATCATTTTTAAGTGTAAAGTAAACATATTTATTAAAATTAGTATTGTTACCAATTCTATCTAACCATTTTATATGTGGTTCTTGTGTATAATTTTTATATTCGGATTTATTTCTGATACCTCTTATGACATTACTAATTACAAATATAGCCAGATTTACAAATAGCCATGTTACAGCTTCTTGTACAAAATTTTCTTTGATTAATGATTTTAACTTTATCATATTATTTACAGGTTTTCCAACCACCACCTTTTGATTTGTAATTTTTTGCAGCCCATCCATTTGCATAAGCTGATGGATATACATCAAACTTACTTTTTGCTGCTGCTTTAGATGCTGACCACTTTTCTGGGTCAGTTGGACAATTCTTTTCTAAAAATAATTCAAGTGCTTCTTCTACCAATTCATTCTTTTTTCTACCCTGACAATGTGCTTTTTGAGAAAATCCCTTTGGGTTATTACAATCAATAGAACGTTTATACTTCTGACTCCATTTTTCTTCTATGTTCTCAGATGTTTTTGCTTTTTTAATAGCTTGAGATTGTTTAAAGTTATTCATAGTTTGAGTAATAACTTTAATTTGGTTTTTTTGTAATTTAACTGTATCTGAATTTTTGTCTTCTGCTTTTGCTATTTTATCTTTTATCTTTTGAATTCTTTCTTTGTATTTAGAAATTCTTTCATTTGGTGTTACATGATGATGTTCTTTTACATCATCTTTTTTTGGTTTTTCTTTTTTAAAAGGATTAGGATTTTCTTTACTACCTCTAAAATCCCAAGCAAATTCATGCTTTTCAGGATTTACTTTTTTGACATCGTACTTCTTACCTGTTTCTTTATTTTTTACTAATATGTCAGTTAATTTTATCATTTCTCTTTTTTAGGTATTCTAAAAGTTACTGCCTTTTTTCCATTTATCGTTGGCATTCCCCATTCATCTTTATCTATGGATTTAACAACAATTTTTTTGTTTTTAAATTTACCCATAAGAACAGTATCACCAACTTTCACATTAAGTTTAATTTCTTCGTTTAATATATCTTTTAACTTAATCATTATGCACCTGTTTTTACAAATGTTGGTTTTTGTCCTTTTGATTTTTCTCCACCTTTTTTAGCATCTCCTGCTTTTGATTGAGCTGCTCTTTTTCTCTTTACAAATGCTGCTCTACCATCAGGTCCTAACTTAGCTGCTTTTTCTTTTGATAAACATGCTGCGTATGCTGAACCTTCTTTGCTATCCCCACACTTACCTACTTTCTCTCCCTTTGTATTATATCTATCCCAACCCCCACCAGTAGTAGAACCAGTCTTACCTTTACCAAACCATTTACGAAGGTCTTCTGCTAATATATCTTTTAGAAGTATCACTATCCAATATAGCAGTTTAGTTCAAATTCATTTTGACCACCAAACATACTTCTTGTTTTAGAACCATCTAAGTTTCTTTTGAAAGTTCCCATATTATACACTTGAATGTGTAATTGCTTTCTTTGTGGTTTTCCACCTTTTGTTAAACTAATAGAAAATCTATTTGTTTTACCTTCGGATGGTTTTTTTGGCCCCATTCCTATTTCTCTTGCAATTTCTTCATCATCCATTTGATATCCAGACTTTTTAGCCCAGTCTAATGCTGAGTTAATAGCCGATGTATATGTTTTATGATATATCGGAAATTTTGCTTCTGTTAATAATGCTTTTAAACTTATCATTATTTCTTTACTTTAATTTTCCAATATGTACCAAATCCAACATAAGGTGAGAATGAACCATTTGTACCATCAGTAGTTCTATTGTTTACACCAATATTGAAGTTGTAAAGTTTGTCCTTTTTAGTTTTTAATACTAAACCAGCTCCAACTGACGAAACATAATCAGTTTTGTTAAATCCTGCATTCAAACCATAGAATACTTGCATTTTAGCAGGTTCTTTAACAATAAGAGTTTCTTTGATTTCTCTTTGTTTAATCTTAGCATCCCAAGTTCTACCTAAAATTCTATTCTTAGTAATAGTATCGGTTAATGCAATAGTTCCCAATCCTTCATCTAATTTTAAAGTATCTTTGTAAACTACTTTTGCTAAGTAATCCTTTAATAAAGCTGCTGTATCAACATTTACTAATTGGATTGTAGTATCGTGCTCAATTACTTCATGCACAATATCTTTTCCTTTTTTAGTTACCACTTTAGTTTTTTCAACTTCTACAGTATCTATTGTGTGTTTTATAACTTCGTATTTTTTACCATCAATTCTGATAGTTCTACCACCCGGCATAACTCCACCTGGGTTAAACCACTGTAATAAACAATATATGATTAATGCAGCGATTGCGATGTTTTTGAAATTCAACAATTTTTTCATAAGATATTAGTTTTTATGTGTATAAATATTAAAATGCCAATTTTGAACCAATTTGGAAATTATGTAACATACTAAATTGTGGAGAAATTGCAATTACAGCTTTATAGGATGCTCCTAAAGCAAATCTTCTACTTATTTTATAATCATACCCAGAACCTAATATAAAGCCAGGGGAACGATTTACCATAGTATTTCCAGTCATAGTGTTTAGACTAATTGGTGAATTCATAACGAAAACCTGAGGGGATAAAGTGGTTTTCCTGTTAATTTGGTAAGGTTTAGTCCAAAACCCAACAAAAGAAGTCATCAATGAATAATCATATCCAGTGTTTTCCACATTTCTCATAAATAAACTAATCAATCCAGCATTAAAACCATAAGTTCCGTATTTAGGATGCGGTTTGATATAAGTGTATCCTTGCATAGCCATAAAAGTTCCTTTTAGATATGCAACAGTTGCTGAATACGAATGAATACCATTGAGTTTACCTTCATCAAAATCCATCTTAGTAACCCCACCACTTAAAGCAAATTGGTCTAAAGTACTCCATATAAGTGCGGTAGCAGAATATGATTTATCACCCATTAAAGATGATTTAGATACACCCATAGATAACATTAAAGAAGTTGTTTTATCAGGAGATTGGTTAGATGCTAAATCGGATGCTAATATCATTGGAGAAGATACTTGAGCTCTTTGTTTTTTCTTTTCTTCTTTTTTTTCACTTTTCTTTTCTTCTTTTTTCTCGTCTTTCTTTTCCTCTTTTGATTCTTCTTTCTTTTCTTCTTTAGATTCTTCCTTTTTTTCTTCTTTTTTAGATTCTGATTTAGATTCCTCTTTCTTTTCTTCCTGTTTTTGTTCTTGTTTTTGCTCAGATTTTTGTTCTGTCTTTTGCTCACTCTTTTGCTCAGTAGAACTACCACTACTCTTACTTTCCGAAGAACTACCCCCACTTTGTGACGAGGATGATGAAGAACTACCCCCACTTTGTGACGAGGATGAACTAGAAGGTGGTGTTGATGAAGATGCTCCACTACTTGCTGCAGAACTACT
>Ga0255164_1000032_pt1 | contig 44521 bp, 28 predicted proteins | sample Atl_Cont_RepA_8d_FD_183613 | JGI IMG/M metagenome (GOLD analysis project Ga0255164, IMG submission 183613) | Freshwater microbial communities from Altamaha River, Georgia, United States - Atl_Cont_RepA_8d | ecosystem: Environmental > Aquatic > Freshwater > River | place: USA: Georgia | collected... | reverse complement strand
GGTTCCCTGTTTGTGTATATTGATGGACTGGGAAATCATTCACCAAACAATAGACAGGGTTGGTTTCCAGTAAGATATGCTAGCCCTTTTATGGGGCATACCACAGGCATAGACATATTGTCAGGAAAAAATACCTACGAAAATACTAGACAGAGTTATGGTATGTTTATGACTCCACCAGACATAGGCAATAAAGTTCTATGCTGCTTCCCCAACGGTAAAAATTCAGACGGCTTCTGGTTCGCTTGTATCAGTGATTTTATGGGTAAAAGTATGATACCTGCAAACGCAGCTGAACCTCTAGCTAGTATCGATCCTGATAGTATTCCTAGTGATCTTAAGTCACGAATGAAACCCAACGGTTACTATCCCACAGGGGAGTACAACGACAGCAAGGACACTGCTTTTACACCTGGATGGTTTAAAAATGCTAAACCTGTAAATCCCTATCTTGCAGAACAATATATTAACCAAGGTCTAGACCGTGATCCACTTCGTGGTCCTATAAATTCCACCCCTAATAGAGATGTTATTAACGGTGTGTTTGGTATAAGCACGCCAGGCAGACCAGCCCCTGATCCTGCCAACAACAAGCAACTAAAAGACCAAATAGAAAAGGGCGAATTTGAAATCGAAGATTTCGCCACGCAAGTGAGAAGTGGCGGTCATAGCTTTGTTATGGACGATGGTGATTTGTTTGGTAATAGCAAACTTACACGCTGGCGCAGCGCCAAGGGTCATCAGATAGTAATGCACGACCAGGACGACGAGGAATTTATCTATATCAGTAATGCTCGTGGCGACAGCTGGGTAGAACTAAGTCCAGCAGGGGAAGTAATAGTTTACAGTGCTCTTGGTATCAATATGCGTAGTCACGGACCCATACAGATACACAGCGACAATAGTTTGAACATTAATGCAGATTATATTCGTATGTATGGCAAAAATGGAGTACATATAGAAAGCACCGCCAGTGTGAAAATACGAGGAGATAATAGTATTAATCTCTACAGTAAAGACTACATAACCACCAATACAAATAGTCTAATTATGAACAGTGGCAAGGGAGTACTTAGCTGTACTGGTCCACTTAATATACTAGGCGGCCCAGTTAATATAAACAGTGGCGGTAATGCCTCAGCTCCTATAGTTGATAAATTACCTCAAAATAGTCACGCAGAAACAGAATATGTCAATGATGCCTGGGAAAGTCAACCTAACAAAACAAAGTCTATTAATACACATATAGCTACTCACGAGCCCTATACAAGAAAAACACTAAGCGAATTAGAATCTTTAAGCAAGACACAGGCGCAGGCTGCCGCTGCGGCAGGGAATAGTACTACTACTGCTAAGAATCCACAAGAGGAATACCAAAATCAACAGGAAGCTAAACGTGGAGGTTCAGCTTCAGGTTCAGGCAACGCCAGCAGTTCAGCCAGTGGCGGCGGTAACTCAGGCACAGGCAGTGGTGGAGGTACAGGTGGTGGTACAGGTGGTGGGAAACCCGATCCTTCAAAATATGCTAATCCTAAAAAACAAGCTCCTGAAGCCTTCCTACGTAGACAACCAGAGCCCAAGGGCGGTATAGGAAATCTTGAACAGTCGGAAGTTAAGGCCCTGTTTGGTCAGACTGGATTCACAGAAAGTTCGGGAAAATATGACACTGTTAACTCACTGGGTTATGTTGGCAAATATCAGATGGGCGCAGCAGCCCTAGTAGATCAGGGATTGGTCAAACGAGGAACCACGGAAGCTCAATTAAAAGACCCCAGCGTCTGGATTGGCGGGCCTGGGAAACCAGCTAGTAGGGATGAGTTTTTAAATAACAAACAATTACAAGAAGATGTAATGTACAAATACACACAGAGTAACTACAATACTCTAAAGAAAAATGGCACAATAACTGATTCTACTAGCAAGGAAGAAGTAGCTGGTTTACTTTCTGCATCACATCTAGGTGGCACAGGCAACGCCACAAAGTTTTATAATGGCAAGGCCAATGCTAGCGATGCCTACGGAACTGGTGTTGGTAACTATTACGCCAACGGTGTATATGCTGTACAAGGTGCAGCGCCCAAGCTTGCCGCAGCATCAGAAAGTAAGAATAAACTAGGAGCATAAAATGGCACAGTACAAGGGTTTTAGCACAATAAATCGTGTAAAGAGATTTAAACTGACAGATTTTCAGTTGGCAAAACAGGATCTATATAATAGCTTTCATATTCGTAAAGGTGAAAAATTAATGAATCCTGATTATGGCACAATCATACAGGATATGGTTTTCGAACCTTTTGATGCTGATACTAAAAATAAAATTATTAATGACATCAACAGAATAATTAGTAGCGATCCAAGGATAGCTGCGGAAAATATCAGTGTGATTCAGGCCGAGCAGGGTTTTCAGATTGAGCTAGACTTAATTTATATTAAAACCAACGAACGTGACACACTAAAAATACAATATAACAGATCAATTGGGCTAGACACCGCCTAGATCTTGGGTTTTTTAAACCCATAAATATATTAATAACTGGATTTTCATATGGCAAACACTACCAGACAAAATAGTCTATTGGTAAATCAGGACTGGACAAGAGTCTACGAAAGTTTTAGAAACGCTGATTTTCAGAGTTATGATTATCAAACTCTTAGAAAGTCAATGATAGAATATCTACAGCTCTATTATCCCGAAGACTTTAACGATTTCATAGAAAGCAGTGAGTACATAGCACTGATAGATATGATAGCATTTCTAGGACAGAGCCTAGCTTTTCGTACGGATTTAAACGCTAGAGAAAATTTTATTGACACCGCGGAACGTCGAGAGAGTGTTTTAAAGCTAGCCAAATTAGTAAGTTATGCACCAAAGAGAAATAGATGTGCTGAGGGCTTTCTGAAAATAGAAAGTCTTAGAACAACGCAACCGCTTAGGGACAGTGATGGCAATGATCTCACTAATTTAAACATCAACTGGAACGATAGTACAAATGAAAATTGGTACGAACAGTTTATAACAATATTGAATGCTACACTTATTAGTGGACAAAAGGTTGGACGACCTAGTAACAGTCAGACTATTGGTGGTATAGTTAACAGTGAATACAACCTAAACACCCCAAGCGATATATTTCCTATTTTTAGTTTTGACGCAGAAGTTGAGGGAACACAATTACCCTTTGAATTTGTTAGCGCCACTAGCGTAAATAAAACCTATATCTATGAAGCAAGTCCTAGAGTAGGTCAATTGTTTAATATTTTATACAAAAATGACGGACAGGGCAATGCTAGCAACAACACCGGTTTTTTTGTTTATTTTAAGCAGGGGGTGTTAAACAGTATTAATTTTAGTATTACAGAAAGCATTCCTAATAATTTGCTTAACATAAATGCTGACAATATTAATAATGACGATGTCTGGCTTTTTGAAAGAAATAGTAACAATGTCTTGACCAACGAATGGAACCAGGTACTATCAGTACAGGCGCCCAATATTATATATAACGACAACGCCGCTAAAAAAAGCTATCAGGTTACAACTAGAGCCGGGGATCAGGTAAGTTTAGTATTTGGAGATGGTACATTTAGTTCAGTACCACAGGGCAATTTTACAGCTTTTTATAGACAAAGTGCAGGCACAACCTACAAAATTGTGCCAAGTGAAATGCAGAATATTAATTTAAATATTCCCTACGTTAGTTCTACAGGAAGAAATGAGACCCTAACAGTTGTATTGAGCTTAAAGTATACCGTGGCCAATGCCTTGGCTGCAGAGTCTATAGAAGAAATTAGAAGCCGAGCACCACAACAATACTATACTCAAAATCGTATGGTAACAGGAGAAGATTATAATACCTTCCCCTATGCAAATTTCAGTAGTATTAGCAAAATTAAAGCAGTTAATCGTTCTAGCAGCGGCACAAGTAGATTCCTAGATACAGCTGATACTACAGGAAGATATAGTTCTACTAATATTTTTAACGAAGATGGTATTCTTCTCAAAGAAGATATTATTGATGACAGTATAACCTTTAGTTTTAGCACTAACCAGGATATTAATAGGGTAATACAAAATCAAATTTTACCTAAAATTAAATCCAAGGAACTTTTACACTTCTACTACAAGTATTTTAACAGATTTAGTTTACAGGATCTTTACTGGGAACAGGTCACAGCTGGTAGTAGTAGTTGCACTGGGTATTTTAAAAACTCATCCGAAACACCACAACAAATCGGTTCTTTAGTAACTGGTAATAACAAATATCTTGGCGTAAATTGTATAATAATTTTTACGCCTGGTGAAGGCAATTACTTTAATGCGCAAAATAAAATTATGACTATACCTAGTTCAGGAGTAATTCCTGAAGGGGGGAAAGACAAAATATACGCCACACTCACAAATGTTATAGGTAATGGCGGGCAGGGAGTATTAAGCACAGGACTTGGTCCTGTCAGTGTTAGTGAAATTATTCCAGATAATGCCATTGCCAGTGTAGTTATACCTAGTTATAATAACACCTTTAGTACTGAGTTTACGACCTCTCTAATACGTGAAATTAGTAACTACAGTGAATTTGGTCTACGATATGACCAAAGCACTACTTCTTGGAAAATTATCCCCAAATCTTATCTGCTAACCAATGTAGACACGCAGGGCAATTATGTATTTTCTCAAACTCGAGAAGGACAGGGCGAGGATAATAGCTGGTTATTGAATTTCACACTAACAAACACCGTGTACACAGTAGAGATAAGAGGACTAAGATATCGTTTTGATAGCTTAAGAGCAACTAAGTTTTATTATGATGACACTACTAAAATATTTGATCCTATCACGGGACGCACAATTAATGATACAGTAAAAATCCTTGAGGTCAATAAAAATCCTCAAGGCACTGGCCTCTTGGCGCACGATGTTAACTGGTGGGTACGCGGTCAGGTACTAGACACGGATGGATTTGTAAATTCTGGCAAAGTATATTTAAGTTATAGTGACAAAAATGATGATGGTGTTCCTGACGATCCCGATATTTTCGATATGGTGGTAGAAGACAATCTAATATTTTTTGAACGTGATACTAGCGACATAAGTTTTATTAACTATAATATTCTAGATACAGATGCAGTTAACACAGACTATGCAGTAAGTTCTGACATACTACCAGACATCAATCTATATGTGGTTGGGCAACTATTCTTTACAACAAATTTTGATGACGTTACCGGCTATAAATTTTATCAAATTGTAGAAGATTCCAATGGAGTAAGATCTCTAGAAAATGTTACACTAGATCAAAATGGCTTCTATAAGTACAAGTTTTATACTGGGCGTAGAGATCTTTATTTCCAGTATAGGCACAATGCACTTAACAGTAGAAGAATAGACCCTAGCCCAAGTAATCTAATAGATCTTTATATTCTTACTAAAAATTATGAAACTGACTATAGAATCTGGGCCACAAATACTTCTAATAATTTAATTGATGAACCTGTCAGACCCACTAGTGAGGAATTAAGACTTCAATTTAGTAAACTGGAAGATTATAAAAGCGTAAGTGATGCCTTGATTTACAACAGTGCAAAATTCAAACCTTTGTTTGGTAGTCGTGCTAGCCCCGAGCTTCAGGCTACATTTAAAGTAGTGAAAAATACTGGCATAAATCTAAGCGACAGTGAGATACGCACTCAGGTATTAAAATATATCAATAATTTCTTTACAAGTGGCAACTGGGATTTTGGAGATACATTTTACTTTACTGAACTTGCCACCTACATACAGCAGAGTATGGCACCTAATATAAGCAGTATAATCATAGTGCCGAACTCTACAGATCAAATATTTGGTAGCCTACAACAAATAGGTAGCGAAGCTAATGAAATATTAATTAGTGTAGCCACAATTGACAACATAGAAGTTATAAGCGGAATTACCTCTACTAAACTAGGGGCGAATTCTAATGCAGTAAATACAATAATAACATAGTAAAAGATGACAACTAGAACACTGGATTTTTTACCATCAGTTTTTCAAACTGAGACTAATAAAAAGTTTTTAAATGCCACGCTGGATCAATTAACCACGGATGCTAATTTAAAGCCTATCAACGGTTATATAGGTCGCAAGAGTAGCCCAGGCTTTAAAAATATAAATGAATATTTGATAGAACCTAGCGTAGAGAGAGCAGATTATCAGCTCGAGCCCAGTGTATTAGTAACTAATCCCCAAGACAACAGTATAGACTTTCACGTAACCTATCCTGAACTCTTACAAAAAATACAGTACTATGGTGGAATAACTCAGGATCCTAATAAATTATTTTCCAGTCAATCCTATAGTTACGACCCTAAAATTAATCTAGATGCATTTGTAAATTTCAATGAATACTATTGGGTACCCAACGGCCCCGACGCAGTAGACCTATTCGCTAACGAAGTAGATCTAGAAAAAGTATTCACACCCAATATTAATACAACATTAAATTATTATCTTTTTGGTACAGATGAAACGCAGGTAAACCCTGACATAACTCTAGCACGAGGCGGAACTTATACTTTTGAAATCGACCAAGTGGGAGAAGGCTTCTGGATTCAAACTGAACAAGGAACTTCGGGAGTTAAGCAGACTGACCCCACTATTAGTACTCGAGATATCCTAGGTGTAAGTAATAATGGTACAAGTAATGGCACAATAACATTTAATGTGCCACTGAAAAATTCACAGGATTTTTTCCTTAATTTGCCCGCTGTAGATCTTCCTGATAATTTAACATTATACACCTCGGATTTAGAATTTGCAGACGTTTATAATCAGACACTGGATAATATTGTTGAGAGATTTGGTGGTATAGATGGCATAACCACTCCCGAACAACTTAATAACAATTTGTTGGTATTCAACAAATTTTATAGCGATGTACAGGCCTGGAATCCTTCAGGCATCTTTGATGAAACTGCTGTGGGTTTTGACACAGTTAATTACGATATACCCAGTGATGATCTACCACTCACACTAGATGTTATTAGCAATGATGAAGTTATAACCTCGGCGCTTCGCTACGATGTCTGGCAGATTAATCTAATAAGCATTGGTGATGGACAATATAGAATAAAGTTAAGTTACTATGCTGACATACCCAATCAGCACAAAGTGACAATTACTGGTGGACAGACATTGAGATCTACCTCCTGGTACAAAAATTCTCTGGACTATCTAGAAAAGATTCCTAATATTACTGCTAATCTAGATAGACTTTACTATCAGAACGGTAGCAGAGAGGGCGCCTGGGGATATTTTAAAATAATTGATATTGAAAATAATGTAATTAATGTAGAAAATGATATACTGGGCAGAACCTATTATACAAGCCCCAATGGTGTTAAATTTACGAATGGCCTAAAAGTAAGATTTGATAGCGCAGCTAGATCAGACACCTACAAGGGCAAAGAATTTTATGTTGATGGAGTGGGTAAGTCCATTAGGCTAACGGATGTAACTAAATTAGATACATTACCCACAGACGTTGTGGATATTAATCTCCCAGATTATATTACAATTAATAGAAGCAGTCTAGACTATAATCCCTGGAGTAAGACTAATCGTTGGTTCCATCAACAAGTACTGTTTGATACTGCTAGATATAATAACACCAACATAGAACTTACACAAGCAGTCAAGGCAAGAAGACCCATTATTGAGTTTAATTCTGACATAAAATTATATAACTCTGGTTATATTGGTATAGAGCCTGTGGACATAATAGACCAAGTTCACGAAACACCATTTATATCAATACAGGGCCAACCCTCGGCCTACGATAATGCAGGTACTCAATACGAAGACGGAATGCGAGTAGTATTCACCCGCGAGCTAGATCCCGAAGTACGTAAAAAAGTTTTCAGAGTAGTGTTTGTAGATACAGACATCAACTCTTTTAATCCAGCGCCTATTATTAATTTAGTAGAAGAGCCCGATGTAGTGGTGCCTTTTACCAGCGTTAGGGCCAAAAAATCCAGTAACAATGGAAAATATTTTTGGTGGGACGGCGAAAATTGGAATGAAGGACAACAAAAAACCAATATAAATCAACCGCCGCGGTTTGATGTATACGATAGCAATGGTATAAGTTTTAGCGACACTAGCATCTATCCACCCACAAGTCTTGCTACATCATTTCAGGGTTCAAGCATATTTGCCTACAAACAAGGCACTGGTACCAACGACTCTGTACTAGGGTTCCCGTTAGCATACAAAAATCTTGCTACATCAGGTGATATAGTTTTTGAAAATACCTTTGAGAATCAGAGTTTTGATTATACCATTGATGGAGTAACCTATAATCAAAAAATAGGACTGGGTAGTCTAAGAGAATTTAGCACAGGAGAACTTAAAAAACTTGTAACTTGGAGAAAGATCAGAGATATTTCTGTACAGTTTCAAAATATACCCTATATCTATAATGGACAAGATAATATTTTCCTAGTAGATGTGCCTATAGAAGAAAGTATAACTAGAAAAAACATACGTGTACTACAGAATTTTAAAGAGCTGGATAGCAGCTACTATACTATCACTGACAGACTTGGTGGCAAACACGACATAACTATTAATCCTGACCTATTAACGTCCGGCGATAGAATTGATATAAACTTTTATAGTAAGCAAACCAGTCAGATTGGTTTTTATATTATTCCAGATAATTTAAACTATAATGCGCAGAATTTTATTGTTGATGAAATTACTCTGGGGCAAATGCGATCACACGCAACCAATCTTGCTCAGAGTACAATAGAATTATCAGGAAGTTTTCCTGGTGTCAATAATAGTAGAGACATTGATTTTAATACCGGTGTAGGTACAATTTTACAACATTCTAGTCCTGTAAGTCTTGCTGCATTATTTTTAAGTAGCGAAAAATTTAATTTCGTAGACAGTGTTAGATACGCGGAACAGGAATACAGTAAATTTAAAAAGAAGTTTCTGAGTCTAGCAGTAACAGAACCTTATCTAGATCTAGATAGTCCTATTCTAGCTGTAGATAAAATTCTAGCGCAAATAAATCTAGTTAAAAACGAAAGTTTTGCTTGGTTTGCCAGCGATATGATACCCTATGGCAGCAACAAAAACGTTATTACTTACTATGTTCTAGATACAGAAAGAAAAAGCTACCTACTGTCCAACGTTTTCAATTCTAAAGCTTTGTCAAATAAAGCAGTAATTGTGTATTATAACAAAACTCAGGTATTATTGGACAGAGATTATGAATTTTTAACAACCACTCCTGCAATTAGATTTAAAGATAATTTCAATTTAACTGTGGGTGATAGAATTACAATTTTTGAGTATGATAATACAGACGGCTGCTACGTTCCAGAGACACCTACCAAACTTGGACTATGGCCTAAATTTACACCAGAAATCTACGACGACTATTCTTACATAGACGGTCCTGTAAAAATGATAAGAGGTCACGATGGTAGCCTTACTCCGGCATTTGATGATTTCCGTGACGATCTTTTACTAGAATTAGAAAAAAGAATATACAATAACATCAAAGTAGAATTTAATAAAGACAATATAGATATATTTTCTACAAAGCCAGGTAGATTCCGTCAAGAACTTAACCGTGATTATTCTATCGATCAACTGGAACAAATTTTAAGCACAACTTTCCTTAACTGGACAGGTTCCCTGGGTATAAGTTATAGTAACAATGACATTTACAATGTTGATGATCCACGCACTTACAATTATGGTGGAGCTCCGGACATTTTAACAGGACAAGCACTGCCAGGAAGTTGGCGTGCCTGCTTCCAATATTTTTATGATTGTGAACAGCCCAATCTTAGACCCTGGGAGATGCTGGGATTTAGTGAAGAACCTCTTTGGTGGCAAGATCAATATGGCCCTGCTCCTTATACATCAGACAACCTATTGCTCTGGGAAGATCTCGAATCAGGAATTATTAGAGACGGAGTAACTGTCAAGCAAGATGCTAGATTTGCAAGACCAGGGCTTTCACAAATCTTACCTGTTAATAATCAAGGCGAAATAATTTACCCACTAGGCTTATTGACCAACACCTATAGTGATCAAGACTTTGATAAACCCTGGGTAGCAGGCGAATGGGGTAAAGTTGAAACAGCCTGGCGTAAAAGCGTAAACTATCCGTTTGCCTGCCAGATTTTAGCTGCTCTTGCAAGTCCTGCGCAATATTTTGGATTAGGAGTTTCCACTAGCACTTATAGATATGATGAAAATCTTGACCAATATGTTGTGGCTTCTACCAACCGCTGTATTACTCAAGATGACATTTTAGTAAATGGCAGCCTAGACAGTAACGGCAATGTTGTACGTGCCACGGGTTACATAAACTGGATAGCGGATAGACAAACAGGACTAGGGATTACAGATAAGAATAAACTAAAGGATTTTATAAAAAATTATTCTATACAACTAAGTTATAGAATGGCAGGGTTCAGTGATAAAACAAAGCTTAAGGTTATTGCAGAACAATATAGTCCTAATAGTATAAATCAAGGTGTGGTGATCCCAGACGATGATTACAAACTTTTTGTGTCAAAGTCACAGCCTGTGCTTACTCCTGTTTATAGTGCAGTTATAGTAGAACGTACTAGCAGTGGCTACAGTGTACGAGGTTATGATGTTAGTCAACCTTATTTTACTATTGCCTCGCCTACACCAAGCAGCTCTAGTTTTCCTATTAGAGTGCTTAAAGAAACTGTGTTATACCCTAACCAATTCTTAAGCAGAGTTAAAAACATACCTTATGGCACAGAATTTAAAACGCTACAGGAATTTAGTGATTTTATAGCGGGCTATGAACGAGCTCTAATAAGCCAGGGATTCCGATTTGATACCTTTAATGAGTCTCTAGGTAAAGTGGGAGATTGGGCACTTAGTATAGAAGAATTTTTATTCTGGGTGCAACAGGGTTGGTCAGTGGGGAGTATATTAGTACTAAGTCCAGTATCAAATACTCTAGAATTTGAAAACTCAGCCACTGTGGTAGATAAAATTACTAACGATCCCTGGAACAGCCGTATTCTAGATCAAAACTTTAAAGTACTAAATTACGATGCTTTTAACATTAGCAGAATAGGAAATAACTGTAAAATATTCCTAGATAATCCTAATACTTTAATAGCATTGGCTAAACTAAACACGGTTCAATATGAACACATTATGGTGTTTAACAACAAGTCACAGTTTAATGATGTGATATATGAGCCAGCTACAGGGCAGAGACAATATAGAATTAAATTAGTAGGTGCCAAAACACAGGAGTGGTCAGGTAGTTTTGATATTCCGGGCTTTGTATACAATAGTGAAATAGTGCCTACTTGGATCACAGGCAAGGATTATCTACGTGGCGATCTAGTAGAGTATAAGAATTTTTATTATGCTGCTAAATCTAATTTAGTTGCCGCGGACGAGTTTGTGTTTACAGACTGGTTGCCTGTGGACAGTTCTCGAATTAAAACAGGTCTACTATCTAGTTTTGGGACACTAGCTAGCCAGAGCGCAAATTACTATAATATTGACACAATCACTGATGATAATATTTTTGATGAATATAGTCTAGGACTAATAGGTTATAGAAATAGAACCTATCTAGATAATTTAGGCATTAACGATACCTCTCAGGTTAAATTTTACCAAGGATTTATAAGAGAAAAAGGCACACGTAGAGCAATTAACGCCTTAAAACAATTAAGTTTTGAAGATAATACCAGTGATATTACTATACACGAAGACTGGGCCTTCAAAGTTGGTGAATATGGAAGTCTTGACACCAATAGGTATATTGAGATACAGCTAAGAGAACAATATGCCAAAAATAATCCTTCTAGCTTGGTAATAAATGCTAACAACAGTGTAGTATACAGCGAAACTTATACTGCTCCTGACAGCATTTATAAACTATCCACAAATAAACTAAGTTTGCCATTGTTTACAAATCGTAATTCTAACAGTAATTACGAGGAAGATATTCAGACTGTGGGCTTTGCTGATATTGATGAAATAGATGTCAAAGTATTTGATCTTAATACCACAACTTTAAGTCAGCAACAACTGGACCTTTTAGATGTAGGAAATACTTTATGGTGTGCAAAAAATTATAAATCTGTCTGGGACATCTATCAAGTTACTAATCCAAAAGTATTTGTACTAAGTTTAACAAATATACTTGGCGGCCAATTGTCAGTTAATACTTCAGATAAACATAATTTATCCAATAATGATTTAATTTTACTGAACAATGGAGACGAATTTAACGGTGTTTATGAAGTATTATCAGTAACTGACGATGATACTTTTATTATAAAAGCAAAAACAGGTGTTGATTTAACGGGATTTGTAAGTCAAGAATATGAAAATCTAAGACTACTAAAGCTAAGTAGTATCAAGGTAAGTTACCTAAGCGATATAGCTCAACAACAGGGATCTTGGCAACCAGGTAGCAAAATTTATATTGAAAATGCTGAGCAACAGGACAACTGGGCAATTTATCAAAAGTCAGAACCCTGGGTCTGGGAAAAAACTCTTACACAGGTTACTCTTACAAGTAATACCTATCTTGGAAGTTCCTTGAGTCTTAACAGTACAGGAAAATTCCTTACTGCTGGTAGACCCGGTGTTAACACCAAGGGAAATATTGTAAATTACAGTAAAAATAAGTTTGATTCTTATATTGAGGCAGCAACATCAAGTAGCCGAGTTAAAAATATATCGGGTCTAGGACACGACGTTGCCAATGGAGATCAAATAGTTATTGCCTCGGCGCCTTTCACTAGTAACGACCGTGGTATAGTTGTAATATACGATCAAGATGCAAGAGGTTCACTTTCAGAACGCAGTGTATTAGCATCTCCAACTAATACCACTTCACAATTTGGCCATAGTATAACAATAAGTTCCAATGACGAATGGCTCTATATTGGTGCACCTGGGGAAAATAAAGTCTATATCTATCAATATAGAGAAGTTACAAATAATCAGAAATCATTCACTGCTGGGCAAGTAGCTGCTAGTTCCAACAGTTTTACTTTAAACTTTACTCCTAGCCATCAAGATTTTCTTGTAGTCCAGGACAATCAGTACGTTTACGCACCCTATAGACATTATACTCTGACAGGCAATGTACTAACATTTAACTTTAACATTAATACTGCCGGAAACTTTGGTAATCTAGTAGTAACACAGAAGTCATCCTATCAGTTAGTGGGCAATGTTTCCGGTAACGCAAACTCTAAATTTGGTTTTAGTGTAGCAACAAGCTCAGACGGTAGACAGCTAGCAGTGGGTAGTCCTGGTGACGATGTACTAGGTGTAACTGATGCTGGTAGTATTTCTATCTACGACCGCAGTGTAGAAAAATTTTATAAAACTCAAAGTAATACAAGTTATGCAGTTGTATCTCTACACAATCTTACCTCAAATAACAAAGTCTGGGTCAATAGTGAGTTACAAACTATAAATGTGGACTACACACTAAGTGGTAATACTGTTACCTTTGTTACAGAACCAGCCAATGGTACCACCATACAAATTGAATCTAACAACTGGGAATTAATACAGAAAAAATACGGCACTAATAATGTATCAACCAAAGATCAATTTGGATACAGTCTAGATATTTGCCCCTACAACTGTAGCCTATATGTAGGTGTTCCTTACTACAGTAGTGAAAATAATTTTGAAGTAGGTAGAATCTACAGGTTACTAAATCAATCTAGAGTCTATGGCACTATTCTAGGAAAAAATCCTAATCCAACTGCTGTAGTCAATGATAGTATTAGAATTAATGACGTGGTGGTTAAATTTACAGGGACATCTTTAAACAGCGTAGTAAATGATATTAATAATAAAAGAATACCTGGAGTAACGGCTACTAATGAAAATGGGTATCTGCGCATTACTAGTGATGCAGTGATTACCGCTGACAAATTAAGAGTGCTACCATCAAAAGCTTCAGGAACAAGTCCTTTGGAATATCTAGGCCTGGACGTTTTTGCTGAGGTGGAAATTATAGAAAACCCCACAGCAACTTCTTACGATAAGTTTGGATATAGTGTTGTAGTCACAGACTCCAGTGATGGCATAGTAGTTGGGAGTCCCGAAGCAAAAACTTACAAACAAACAACTTTTGATGTATACCCTGGGTTTGCTAATACTACCTCTAGCACCAAATATTTGACTAATACTGAAGCTAGTCAACTTGATCGGGCTACTACTTATGACGATGGGACTACAACATTTAGTGATAGCTATTCCACTGGGTCTGTATGGACTATGCAATACCTAGCTGATAGCAGACAAAATGTAAATTATCCAGGAAGATTTAGTCTTGTACAACAACTAGTGCCCAAAGACTTGATTGAGGATTTTGCTACAGATATCAAATTTGGTAGTGCTGTAGCAGTGCGTGGTAATAATCTTTTTGTGGGAGCGAACCAATTTAGTGTTGAATCACAATCTAGTAATAACGGTGCAGTATTCCATTTTTATAACGATACAGGCGCCAAGGGCTGGGATCTAGTAGAAAATCAACAAGCCTCTGTAGATGTAAACACTGTCTTAAAAGCCTACCTATATCACAAGGACACAAATCAGGTTATACACTATCTTGATTATATTGATCCAGCCAAGGGTAAAATACTAGGACAGGCCGAACAAGAACTTACATACAAAACAGATTATGATCCTGCAGTCTACAATAACTCTGCTAGATCCGACATTACTTTCAGCGACACTTACCAATGGGGTAAACAGCAGGTAGGTCAACTTTGGTGGGATCTAGGAAGTGTAAGATATATAGACTACGAAAAAGGATCTATAAAGTATAGAACAGATAACTGGGGAGCACAGTTTCCAGGAAGTAGTATTGACGTCTATGAATGGGTTGAGAGTAATTACCCACCTAATCAATACGCTACTCTCAACGGAGACGGGCAAGTAAAGTATACTGATACCTACGTTACTGTCAATTATGTTGACACTAATACTAACCTAGCAGTGGTAAGATATTATTTCTGGGTTAAAAATAAAATATCTGTGCCTAGTACTTCTACAAGAAAATTAAGTGCTCTTACGGTAGCAAACTATATTTCTAATCCAAGAGCCAGTGGCATAAAGTATATGGCAGTTATCCGTGAGGATGCGGTGGCACTGTTTAATGTTTTTGAAGATATAGTTTCTGATAAAATTATTTTACACATAGACTACTCACTGGGTGTTAACGAAGATATTATTCATAGAGAATATGCTTTACTTTCTAGCACCGTGGATAAGCCTACCAGTATACCACAATCGATTTATAACAAGTTATTAGACAGTATTAGTGGTCAGGATGCCTATAACAATGTGGTTCCAGATAATTCATTGCCAGCTCACTTGAAGTACGGTATTGAAAATAGACCACGCCAGTCTATGTTTGTTTACAGGCAAAATGCTATACAAGAAATGGTCAAGTTTGTTAACACAGTATTAAAAAATACTGTTGTTACCCGAGGCTTCGATCTAGAGTCCATTAACACAGGAGAACCTCTACCTGATATTACACTGGGTGAGTACGATCTACGTTGCGAAAACAGCACAGAATTTAGTTTTTTGAATCCTTTATATTTCCCTCTTAACTACAAAGTACTTGTTGTAAACGATAGTAATTATAATAATAAATGGACACTCTATCAATGTAAAAGGCAAGAGGGTTGGGTCCTACATAGAATTCAAAGTTATGATGTAACTGAATTCTGGGAAGCAGTGGATTGGTATGCCGCTGGATACAGTGAGCTTACTGTACCTAATTACACAATTCAGGAGGTATTAAACCTCAACGATATTAATAGTTTCCTAACTACCGGTGATGTGGTTAAAATTAACAATAATGGGCAAAACAAGTGGATACTATTAGAAGTTACAGACACAGACCTCAAAATTGTGGGTATTCAACTAGGTACGATACAATTTAAAGATAATCTTTATGATTATGAAAAATATGGTTATAGCTTTGATACAAGTAGCCTAGAATCCACTGCATTTGATAAAACTCCAAGCGTAGAAATAAGAAGTATTTTAGAAGCACTGCGCAATAATATTTTTATTAATGAGCTAAGTCCTAAGTTCACAGAATTGTTCTTTGTGTTTGTGTATTATGTGTTCAACGAACAAAAACTAGTGGACTGGGTGTTCAAGACAAGTTTCATAAACATTGTTCATAAAGTTGCACGATTGGAGCAATTACCGTTATATCGTAGAAATAATCAGGACAACTATAGAAAATATGTGGAGGAAGTTAAGCCTTATAGATCTACTATTAGGGAGTACGTGTTTAACTATGAAAGATCGGAAAATACCAATCTAGGTATAAGCGATTATGATGTTGTGCCTTACTATGACAGTGAACTTGCGCTTTTCCGTAGTCCAAGTACTAACGCACTGGGTATATCAGACTTTCCACAGGATGCTGAAGCCCTTAATCAGACAATCTATTCCGATTGGAAAAACAACCACGATTATTATGTGGAAAGTGTGCGGGTAATTGATGGGGGATCAGGCTACTCTGACCCGCCAAAATTAACTTTTACAGGAAGCTTTACTAATGATGATGCTCAGGCAAGAGCCATAGTTTCCAATGGCGCTATCGTTAGTGTAGTGGTTACTCATACTGGTAGTGGTTATTATACATTGCCTAATATTACTATAAGCGCAGGTAATGTTACAGCACGACTTTATCCTGTGCTTAAAAATGATACTGTAAGAAAAATTAAGACTACTCTAGTCTACGACAGAATAACTTATACAAGCAATGTTGCTGCCTGGACACCTAATACGTTCTATATTCCTAATCAGTTATTAACTTACAATAATGTTGCTTACAGAGTAAGTAGTAGTTTTACTAGTGATAGTTTGTTTAGTGATATAAATCTATCAGAACTTTCTAGTAGAGATTTCAACAATGCCAACGATAGAATCACTGCCTACTATAATCCCAATTTAGGCAGCCCTGGACGTAATCTAGATCTAGTTCAAAAGGGTGTAAATTATCCACGAGTAATTTATGATAGCCCTAATTTTGCGGAAACTGGTGGATTTGACACAGCAAGTCAGGATTTTGACCTTGATTACTTTGATGGATTATACAAAAATAATGAAGGTATATTTGTATTTGACGAAGATTTACTAGATAAAATAATTGACGGTGGCCCACCACTGGCTAATACTTCTTTTGATACAGGCTTTACAAGCAGCGATGCAGTAATTGAAATAGATGGTGGCGATTATGTAGATCCCTACAATAGTTATAGTCCTGAAGAACTAGTGCCTGGTAGGATGTTTGACACAGTAATGATGACTATCACTACAGCTAACGTAGATCCTACATCGTTAGAATACACTAATTGGTATACTTTAACTGGTATGGGTCTTGAGGGCGTTACTATAGTCGATGGGGGATTAGGTTATACTAAGACAGGTATTTCATCTGTTAATATAGCTATAACAGGTGGTAACTCGTCGGTTACTGCTAACATCACACCGGAAGGTATTATTTTAAACAATCTTGGAAGTATTGTAGGTATTTCTATAGCGCAGCCAGGTTTACGCTATTTAGAAAATCCTGTGATTACGGTCACTGGTGGTAATTTAAAACCAGCAATAATCTATCCTAAATTGTCAAGACCCTATTGGGAAGCCAACAACAACGTATTCAGCTATAGAATATTCAAATCTATTCAGTCCTATAAAAATCTTCCAAGATTTAACGAAATTCAGGACGGAGAAGATTTATACAGATACTATAGAGCAGACTATGTCTTAGATAGAACTACGTTAGTGAGCAATATAACAGCTAACTCTAACACTATAATAGTGGCAAATAGCCAAGTATTAACTAAACCTATTAATACTCCTACAAATAGATCACCTGGGGTGATTTATATCAATGGAGAACGTATAACATTCTGGGATATTGATACTAGCACTAATACATTAAGTAACATCCGTCGTGGAACGCTGGGAACAGGCCAGATTGAACATATTGCTGGTACCACACTCTACGATCTCGGTGCAAATGTTGATGTTGTGCAAGGAGTCAATAAAGCAGATAGAGCTAATATTGCTTTCAGCAGAGTCTATGTAGATGGCAATGTGTTTAACAAGAGATTTGAAGGCCCTAACAGCGGCCCACCAATAACCTATACGTTTACCACTGTGGAACGTGCGGTACAGACCGGGGTGTTTAACGAGCAGGGGTTAACTGAAAGTCCCATACTTACTGAGGCGAATGTTGTAGTTGTTACAGACTTTAGTGAAGAAGTAATTCTTGTTGAAACACTAGCTGAATCGCCAGCATCAAACGTTGGTTTATTTAACAGTAACACACCTTACGTTAAGTTTATCAAAGGTTTGGAAACTTAAAGTATGCAGTTTATGAATCTTAATAAATATAGAAACGATTGGATTAAAAATGTCAGTAAAAATTAGTCAACTTAACAATGACGTAACAGTAGCTACTCTTATTAATAGCGGGGGCCAGATACCAGTGGTTGCTTCCAATCTGGCCACGGGTAATTTAATGACCTATCAGGTAAGTTTAGCTAATTTAAAAAGCTATGTTTCCACTGGTGATATTACATATACAGGCAACGTAACAGTAGTAGGTACTCTTTTTGCCCCCAATCAAACCAGTGTTTCATTAACATCAATATCGTCTTCTAGTAACCTAATTGAAGTACAAACTGACGCCAATCTTAGTTTGCCTAACGTAGTAATTGCAAATAACAATCGTGTGGGTCTGCGTCTTTTTTATGTGGCTAATTCAGTACCAAACGTAGGCGCACTAGTTTTTAATCCTGTAAATAATTTTCTTACGTGGTGGGGATCTAATGTAGGTAACGCTAACGGCTCTATAAGTGCAAATAGTATTTTGGGTACTTTTAGAACAGGCGAGATAGTTCTAAGTAATACCACTACAGCTAACTCTAGTTTAACTGGTGCATTAAGGGTAGCAGGTGGTGTTGGTGTCGTAGGCAATATCTACGCACAGGGCGATATAGTAACTCAGGGCAATCTTACCGCAACTAATAGCAACATTGACAATATCCAGGTAAACACATCTATTGTCACACCCGTTGCAACTATAAGCAATTATATCACAGCTGATAAATTAATAGTAAACACAACAAGCACTCTTACTGGAAACGTAACTACACTGGGAGAGATATCACCTCTTACTAATAATTCAGGAAGTTTAGGGAATAGCACAAATAATTATGGAAGTATTTACGTAGACAATGGCTATATAGATTCCTACATTATTTCAGGCAATAATATAATTCCTTTGACTACTAACGTAGGAAACATAGGTAATGTTTCTAGATGGTTTAGTAATTCATTTATATCAACACTTAATACTGCATTTGTAAGATCAACAGCTAATGTAATTGCAAACATTGTTTCTGCCAACATTAATTTGCTAGGAAATTTAATATCAAGTAATGTAGCTGCTGGTATTATAAGTGCCAATGGTAATGTAACAGTAGCTAATCTTAATGCAAACACTAAAGTAGTTGTACCCACTGGAGAATTTGCTACTAACCTCGTAGTAAGTCAGATCTGGAAAACAGGTTCCAACAGTGTAGGCAACATTGGTCAAATTGATAACAGATTCAACACATTGCACGCCAAAGCCACTAGTGCCCAATATGCTGACTTAGCGGAAATTTATATACCTGACAGTCCCTATGATGCTGGCACTGTAGTAGTTTTTGGCGGAGAAGCAGAAATTACTGTTACAACAATTAATGCAGACTCAAGAGTAGCTGGTGCTATCTCAACTAATCCTGCTTATTTGATGAACGGGGATGAACAAGGGCTACCGCTAGCACTTAGAGGGAAAATACCCGTGAATGTAAAAGGTCCAGTGTCTAAAGGAGATTTATTAGTCACTAGTGACGTAGCTGGTTACGCAACTTCTGTGCGCAATTTAACAGAACCCTATGATCCAAATGCTGTCTTTGCCAAGAGCCTGGAAGATAACCAAGGGCTCGAACTACATAAAATATGGGCTGTTATACTATGATAAATACAGATAACAACGAACAAGAAAACCCCGAACAGGCGGAACAAACTAAACCTGATGATCTGAACGGTATCTACATCCGAGGGTTTTTAAAAATTACTGATCCTCAGACAGGTCAAACCATTATAGAAACTGGAAATTAAGAATGTTTGATAAAAATAACACCCTTATGGTGGGGCACGTTAAAATATTTGATCCTACAACCAAGGAAATATTTGTAGACAAAAAGAACGCTATTCATTTTGAAAATATGAGCGAAGCCCTAGCTAAAAGTATTTCTAATAAATCTCTAGGTACTATCTATCAAATGGTTTTTGGTAATGGCGCAACCGCTATAGACAGCACTGGTATAGTTACCTACCTTCCCACAAAAACCAATGTCAGTGATGGTAGAAACGCTGATCTCTATAATCAAACTTACTTTAAAGTTATTGATAATACTAGTGCCCTTAACACTGACACTACAAAGAATTTTGTAGAAGTAAGACATACAGATGGCACAGTTTACACAGACATTTTTATAAGCTGTCTTTTGGATTATTCAGAACCTGCTGGTCAAGCCGCTTTTGATAACAGCGCAACTTTAAGTGGGGATTTTGTATTTGATGAGCTGGGGATTGTGTCTAACGATCCCTATACAGAAAATTCAGTGCAGAAACCCGGAAGATTGTTAACACACGTGATATTTCACCCCGTACAAAAAGCACTTAACAGATTGATTCAAATAGATTATACTATTAGAGTCCAGAGTTTAACTAACCTCACTAATGCTGCTTAAGAATCAGGGATAAATACACTTATTATTGGATTAGAACAATGGCATATACAATTAATAAACAAGACGGTACCCCACTATCAATTAGTGCAGGTCTAGTTACCCCAACAACTGACTATGTAATTCAGTTTATTGGTAAAAACTCAGCTGATTACGGGCCAGCATTAAATCAAAATTTCCTACGAATAACAGAGAATTTTGCTAGTGAGACACAACCAAACCCCACAAACATACTCACAGGGCAGCTTTGGTATGATAAAGCTAACCTAAGCCTTAAAGTCTACGATGGGACCAGATTTAATAGCATTGCTAAACTTACCACAAGCAATGTTGTAGCTGCATCAGCAACAGTAAAAGAAGGCGATCTTTGGTTTGATAAAACTACAGATCCAGCTAACAAAGCTCTTAAGATCTATAACGGCAACGCCTGGGTTAAAGTAGGCGAAAGCACATTCAGCAGTAACGCTGGTACTAGTGGTACAGTTACTGGAACTGTGGACAGCAGCACTGGCTCAACTAAGACTGTCACAGCATTTTATATAGACGGAAATGTAGTTGCTGTACTAAGTGGCAGCGATTTTGAAATGGGTTCTAGCGCAACTACACTTGCTACTGATATCAATACATCATTTGGCGCTAATGCTGATTTATATACTGGTTTCACGTTTGCCAGCGCCAATGTTAAACTAGTAGGCACAGCCACTAATGCAGATAAACTAGGAAACTTAAACGCCAACGCCTATGTAACTACTACTGGAAATGCGCAGGTATTAAGTGGTGTAATCCAGTTTAGTAGTACTAATGAAGCAGGTGTAAGCTTTGGTAATGCCAGTCAGTTTAGAATCGTAGGCGGCTCAAGTACGCTAGTAAGACTACAAAACACAGTTAACAGTGGTGATATAGCAGTCAACGTTGTAAATTCCGGCTCTAGTGTGGAAGCATTAAGAATCTACTCTAATACACAAGTACAAGCCGCTACTTACGCAGCCACTTCTAGTGTAGTAGTAGGTAATATAACAATGAACACAAGTAATATTGTTCCTGCATCCAATATTAGTGGAACAATAGGAAGTAGCACAAGATATTTTAGTAATGTATTTGCAAATTCAGTCACGGCCGTGAATTTAATTGGTAGAGCTAGTTCAGCAGAGTACGCTGACTTGGCAGAACGATTTGCGGCAGATAATGTCTACCCTCCTGGTACTCTAGTTCGTGTGGGTGGCTTCTATGAAGTAACTCTAGAAACAGAAGAGTTGAGCCAAAACGTACTAGGTGTAATAAGCACTGCGCCAGCGTACCTAATGAATGCAGAAGCAGGCAATGAGAAATCTCACCCAGCGGTTGTACTTTCTGGTAGAGTACCAGTAAGAACACTAGGTACAGTTACTAAAGGTGATCGTCTAGTATCTGCCGGAAATGGACTAGCTCGAGCTGCAACTGCTGATGAAGTGACGCCATTTAATGTCATTGGTAGATCCCTAGAGGACAAAAAAGACCCTTCAGAAAATACAGTGCTAGCTATTGTACGAATAAATATTTAATAAAGATTTTTGGGATTAATATATGACTTATGCGCAAACTGGTTTAATTCAAGCTACTGACTATAACAATTTTATAGGTGGTAATGCTGGAGCAAAAGTATCAGGTGAACTTGCCACGGTGTGGGGGAGAGGTAGAGGAGACTCTGGTTATGGTCAAGTAGTGCCAGCTAACGTGTCAGTAGCAAGTACTGTAACTGCTACACAGTGGTCAGATTTCTTTAACTATCTTAACCGTATGCGTCGGCATCAAGACGCCTTGGCTAATATTGTTACTACTCTGCCTGTTGCGGGGGATACTATAACTTTTTATAGTCAAGTCTCTGGCAACTTGACCACAGGATTTACAAATAGAAATAATTACTCAGCAGTGGGAACTACTATCACTGGTACTAATGCCAACGTGTCCTATTCCAGTACAACATCTGCATTGTACACTGTAGACGTAACAAGAACAGTGAGTTTCGCAAGTCCAGATGCTGCACGATTCTTCTTTAATTCGGGCGGGCAAATTGTATTCAACGTTCCAGCTATTACAAGAACAGATGCCACGAGCCGAGGCGCAACTTTTATTGCCTTCCAACCATTTATGACTGCCAAAACTCTTAGAGGTACTAATTGCGCAGCTAGAACAGGAACAGGCGGTGCTAGCGTAACGGACAATACTACACAGGGTTATTGGAACTTATCTACAGCTAATGTAATTTTATTCCAAGCTACTGCAACCACAGCACAATACACAGACAGTAATGTGACACTGAGAGTTAGAACTAATGGTCAACAAGATGCTACCTATCAGGACGTTGGTAACGTAATTACATTTACCTATACCATTAACCAAGGTTTCCAGAGTGCTGAAGCCGGAGCTGATACCACTAGTGATGATATCTCTGGAACTATTACTACCAGAATTGATATTATTCCACCAGAAACAACTTTCCTTGCAAACACCTGGGGTAGTATTACAGTTACTTAATGTAATACCAAAACCTATTGACGAACCAAAAGGCCTATAGTATAATACTCTAGGCCTTTATTACATTAAAACTATGAATTCTATAAGTCAAATTGCAGAGTCAGTGCGTCAAGCCACTGACATACAAATAAACAAAAAACTTCTTCGCGAATCAGTCAAAACTAATTTGCACTTTACCCATAATGGTGGAATGTTTTTAGCTAGTCCCGAGCTTCTGTCTTTCGTAGCTACTTGGCCTGATGATGAGTTATTTTTAGCAGACGTCTACGAAAATCCTATAAAAGTATCTAGGCAAGAATTTTATGAACTAGCCAAGCAACATTATCAAGTACAAATGAACGCCTGGCATCAACAATATCAGGAAATAGCTCGTGTCCGAAAAGTCTAAGGGGGTAGTGGTATTCGCTAGTAATACTGACAAAGTAGACTATTTGGAAATAGCAGCTAGATGCGCAAGACTAGTTAAACATTCACTGGGTCTACCAATTACCCTTATAACGGATGCAACTGATTATAAAAATAATAATTTTGAAAATATTATTAGTATTCCGGCTTTAGATAATACAAACACAAAATACTATAATAGTGCAACCTGGGTCTGGCGTAACAAGAGTAGATATAAAGCATACGAGCTTACACCCTATGATACCACAATTTTAATAGATTCCGATTACCTTGCGCTTACTAATAATCTAGTTAAACTTCTTGATACTAACTTTGACTATTTAATAGTCAAGGACAGTTATAATACGCAGGAAATTTTAACACAACCAATGGCACGTGGTAGTATTAATTACCTATGGGCAACGGTGGTGGCGTTCAATAAAACCAAAGCCAGTCAGGATTTATTTGATATGGTTGCTAGGATAGAAAATCGATATAGTTACTATTGTGCAATGTTCAACATATTTAATCAAAGCTATCGTAACGATTACGCATTTGCTATAGCAGATCTAATAATAAATGGATACCGTTTAGAAAACAATAGGCGTATACCCTGGCCAATGCTTACTCTTGATACAGAAATTAAAAGTTTAGAAAAACAAAACAAATCATTGATTATACGAACTGATAAGAAAGCTCATATCCTTCCAGTTCAGGACATACACGTTATGGATAAATTATATCTACTATCAGACAGTTATAAAAACTTTCTAGAAGAGTACATAAATGCAGCATAAAGAACAACTTGGATTTTTAACCATAGCTGAAAACACGCAAGATACTGACTATCTTAGTTTAGCCTATCTGCAAGCACTTAATATAAAAGCTACCCAAAAAAATAATAGATACGCAGTCCTAGTAGACGCCGAGACAAACAAACAAATAACAGCAAAACATAAAAAAGTTTTTGATTACGTAATAGAAATACAAAATAATTATAATAATCAAGACTCGAACTGGAAATTGGCGAATGAATGCCAGGCCTTCAGTCTTACTCCTTTTAAAGAAACTATCAAATTAGAAAGTGATTTACTTTTTACTTCCAGTATAGATCACTGGTTGCCTAGTTTTCGATTACGTGATGTGTTTATGCCACTGGGCTGCTTAACAAGTCAGGGCAAGCCAGCAACTAGTCGAGCCTACCGTAGATTTTTCGACAGTAATGCACTACCTGACATTTATACAGGGCTTATGTATTTTAGATATAGCCAGACATCTGCTAGATTTTTTAGTACAGCTAATGAGATAAGAGAACACTGGGATGAACTAAAAACAAGGGTGTTAAAAAATTGTCGAGAAGAAACCCCCAGCACTGATGTACTTTACGCCGTCACTGCGCAGGTAGTGGGACTAGAACTTACAACATTACCCACGCTGGATTTTATTAAATTTGTGCATATGAAACCAGAGATAAATGGTTATAATACCAGTATACCCTGGTACGATGCAGTTCTAGCGGAACGAGATCAAGATATGATACGAATTAATAGTGTTAACCAATATTGGCCTGTACACTATTATGATAAACAGTATGCTACTCCAGAACTAATTGAATACTATGAACGCAGAACAGGAATTATTTAAAGCTTTGATGGAAGCCTATCAGGAACACTTAGCATATAAACCAGAAGTTCCTGAGTATAGATGGTACTACGATAAGCAGGGCGACATTAAAATGTGTAGTATGATAAATCATCCTACAACAGAATTACCTTATATAGTAGTAGAAAAGGAAATATTTTACAATTACCACCAATATTATATACGAGATGGTGTAGCAGAACTAATCGTGCATAATGTTGAATTAAAAAGAAAACTTAAAAGATCCAAGACTGGTGTTCCTACAATTCCTGGACACGCAGCACTGGTAATAGATAAATCAGAATTAAAAAACTTTAAACATATTGAATATTATGACTATACAAACAGAAACTCTTGATATTGCTGATCTAGATGTAGTCTTTTTAACCTACGATGAACCTAAAAAGGAAGAATTTTGGGTTAAAATACAGAATATGATACCCTGGGCTAAAAGGGTTGATGGGATTAAAGGTAGCGATGCTGCACACAAGGCAGCGGCCGCGCAAAGTGATACAGACTGGTTTGTATTAATAGATGGAGATAATCTACCAGACCCGGAATTTTTTAATCTACAATTGAATATTAAACCAGAATATGCTGGTGCAGCCTTTAGATGGAAAGCTAGAAATATCATAAATGGGCTTCGTTACGGCAATGGGGGTCTTAGTGTCTGGAGCAAAGACTTTGTCAATAATATGCGAACACACGAAGCTAGTGATGGGAGAGAAGAAACTGCTGTTGAATTTTGTTTTGATCCAAAATATTTCGCAATGCATAATTGCTACAGTACAACATACCCCAATGGTAGTCCCAAGCAGGCCTGGCGTGCTGGTTTCCGTGAAGGAGTCAAAATGTGTCTGGATCGCGGCGCAAAACCTAGCCTTGAAGAATTTGAACGTAAAGTAAACAATCGTAATTACGATCATCTCTGCATCTGGCAGAGTGTGGGAGCAGATGTAGAAAACGGTTATTGGGCTATGTATGGTGCAAGACTAGGTACATTTATGATTATGCTTGAAGGTTGGGATCATCATTATGTACAAGACTTTGATATGTTAGAAAAATTGTGGGATATGTTTAGTAAAGAAGATCCTGTACTAGGCTGCACAAATATTCAGGATGCTCTGACGAACAGATTGGGTCTTCCTATAACAATGTTAAGTCCTGATCAAAGTAAATTTTTTAAGCATCATTATAGTTCAGGTCAACGTAACACCGAAATTATGATGACCGAGATGGACGTAATTAGAAGAATAGAAGGTTGGTAATGTCCAGCGAGTTTTTAACAGCAGCAGAAAAAATGAAGTCCCAGCTTGGTGAGGGACTATGTCTTGCAAAATGGCAGCAGGTCAGCCTGCATCTTCCCACGGGCTTAACAAATAGTTGCTATCATCCTCCACTTCATAAAATAGACGAAACATTATTAAAAGATAATCCCAGTGCTCTACACAATACGCCCTACAAAAAAGAACAGCGCAGAATTATGTTGCGTAATGAACGCCCTGGTGAGTGTAGCTATTGTTGGACACAAGAAGATTTAGGTAACCTAAGTGATAGGCACTACCGTAGTGGCGAACCCTGGGCAGCAGAACATTTCGATCGTATTGTAAACAGCACTGGAGATGAAGATGAAATTCCAAGTTATGTGGAGGTCAATTTTAATCACGCTTGTAACCTTAAGTGTAGTTATTGCAGCCCTCAGTTTAGCAGCAGTTGGTCTGACGAAATTACTAGGCACGGAGCGTATCCCACTAGTAATCCTCACAATGACCCCAGTCACTTTACAGGTCGTAAACGACCTATCCCTGCTCGTGAATATAATCCATATGTGGATGCCTTTTGGGAATGGTGGCCTAGTTTATACCCTACGCTCAAACACTTTCGAATGACTGGTGGCGAGCCCTTGATGGATAAAAACACATACCGTGTATTCGACTATGTGTTAGAGCATCCTAGTCCTGATTTGCATCTTGATGTTACTAGTAATTTCAGTGTCGAGCCTGAACTGTTTGAGCGATATCTAGACTATGTGAAAAAACTTACAACAAACGAGCCAAAAAGACTGCAACATTTTATGCAATACGTGAGTCTGGATTGTGTGGGGCCTAGAGCTGAATATGGCAGACACGGACTTAACTTTAACAGACTCTGGGATAACGTTAATAGATTCCTTAATGAAGTCCCAAATAGAAGTAGCTTGACGTTCATTATTACAATGAACGCTCTTAATGTGACTGGTGTCCGAGAACTGTTTAATGCTATATTAGGACTAAGAGAGATATACAGCAAGACCTATCAGAGAGTATGGTTTGATACTCCTATACTAAGACAACCCACGCATCAAAGTTTGCAGATATTGCCCGAGATGTATTCTGATTTACTGGAGGAAAGTTGGGTATTCATAATGAAAAATCTGGAAACCGTAGAAAAGCCGTTTAAAGGATTTAAGGATTACGAGTTACAAAGATTGCAAAGAGTTATAGATTGGATGAATGAAGGTCGTAATTTAGACCCAAAATATGTTACAATGCAACAAGCTGACTTTTATAGATTTTTTAACGAGCACGATAAACGGCGCAGTACGGACTTTCTAAAAACATTTCCAGAAATGTCTGAATTTTGGCGCCAATGTGAGTACTATGCCAAAACACAATAACGAATCCTATCTAGATTATAAACAACGTGTCATTGATATAAAGAGTGAGAGTTGGTGCGCCGCTAAATGGTATAATGCTACTATTTGGTTAGGTAGTGGCCAAACTACAAGCTGCCACCATCCATTACCACATCACGTTTCTGTTGAGGATGTAAAAGCCAATCCCAGGGCACTGCATAACACTACTCAAAAGAAGCTAGAACGTAGTCAAATGCAACGTGGAGAACGGCCTTCAGGTTGTGAATATTGCTGGAAAATAGAGGATGCTGACAGTAACAACATAAGTGATAGGGTGTACAAAACAATCATATATGATGATAAGGATCTAGACTATGCATTTAATTTACCGTCGGATAGTGACGTTAACCTACAAACTCTTGAAATATCTTTTGACCGCACTTGCCAATTTGCTTGTTCTTATTGTAATCCTGCCTTTAGTAGTACCTGGGTTAGAGACATTAAAAACAATGGACCCTACATCAATCTGGTTAGTGACGGCAGGAACCACTTTACTCATACTCACGATCATAGTCAACTTTATAAGTTCGGCGAGGAAAACCCTTACGTTACTGCATTTTTTAACTGGTGGGAGACAGATCTACACAAGAGCTTAAAGGAGTTAAGAATAACTGGCGGCGAGCCTCTTATGTCAGGATACACCTGGAAGCTTATTGATTGGTTTAAGGAAAATAAAAACAAGAGTAATACTCAACTTGCTATTAATAGTAATCTTGGATTTGATAGAGAAAAATTACAGGACTTTCTAGATAGAATCAAGGATCTACCACACGTAGAGTTGTATACTAGTAACGAAAGCGTGGGTGTTCAGGCTGAGTATATAAGAGATGGGCTTGACTATAAACAATGGTTGGATAATATAGAATTACTTTTAAAAAGCGATTCCATAAAAGCACTGCACGTTATGTGTACTATTAATGCATTATGCTTAGATTCACTACCAGAATTCTTAACCAAGCTCCTTGAATTTAAAAGTAACTTTGGTCGAGATAGGATTAATTTTACATTAAATATATTAAGATTTCCAAGTTTTCAAAGTCCTCTAGTTTTGCCATCTGATATAAAAACTTATTATAGAAATAGGTTATCCAGATGGCTTGATGTCTGGCAAAATCACATAGGTTTGCACGAGCACGAAATAGCTCATATAAACCGTTTGATAAACTATCTTGACGTAGTGGAAACTCCACACAGCGAAGCTTTCGATATAACTAAACTTAGAAACGACTTCAAGTATTTTTATCAACAATATGACCAACGACGAAATAAAAATTTTGAAAATAGTTTTCCTTATCTAGCAGAATGGTATAAAACCATATGAAAGAACAAGAAATAAAGTTTTTTAAGAAAAAACATCTAGATACCAAGTCATCCAGCTTCTGTGGCCACAAGTGGTATTATGCCACTGTGCAGTTATGGATGGGTGGCACACAAAGTTGTTTTCATAATCCCGGACATCAAATTGATGCAGAAGAAATTAAACTTAATCCGTCGGCTATCCATAATACAAAATTTAAAAAGGCTGAACGTGCTCAAATGTTGCGCGGAGAACGTCCAATTAATTGTCAGTTTTGTTGGGTAATTGAAGAGTCAGATCCTGAAGCAATATCAGACAGGATGAGATACAGTACATTATATAGTCCTGAAGAACTTGACCTAGCCTTCAATGCAGACCCCAATTCCGATGTCCAACTAAGAGAACTGGAAATAGCTTTTGATAGAACTTGTCAGCTAGCCTGTAGCTATTGCAGTCCGTATATTAGTAGCAGCTGGGCTCGCGATGTTAGGCAAAATGGCCCTTATGTAAATTTAACTACCAACGGCAGCGATCAATATTCCAACACACAGGATCATACAGTAAAATATGATTATAATGATCGCAATAACAATCCCTACATAGAAGCATTTTTTAAATGGTGGGAAACTGACCTGCATAAGCATCTAAGATCAATTCACTTCACTGGTGGTGAGCCCACGATGGGCGGATATTTGTGGAGATTTCTGGATTGGTGTGGAGAGCAAAAAGGCACCGCATTAGAGAATATTGGCATAATTACCAATCTATCCTATGATGACGATGTTTTGGATAAATTAATTGATCATATTAATCGAGCTAAAAGAAACATCAAGCATATTATGGTTCTAGTTAGCATTGAAAATATTGGTGACAAAGCAGAGTATGTTAGAGATGGTTTGGATAGTAAACAGTTTGAAAAAAACTTAAAACGTCTAATTTCTGAAAGTAGTGTTGATACTGTTTACTTACAATCGACAATTAATGCAATTAGTATTGATGGGTACTTGGAGTATTTGCACTGGATTAGGGATTTTAGAAAAGAAAATAATTGCAAGGGTAAACTTGGTACCTATATTAATTTTGTGAGATTTCCGGCATTTCAAAATATTTTTATTTTGCCAATGGAGAAACGAATTCAATATAGTGATGAACTAATTCAGTTTTTATCTAACACAGAAAATACACGATATTTTAAAGAAGATGATCTACTTTTAATTAAGAGACTTGCTGATTATTTAAAAACTGTTGAAGTTCCACATAAAGGAATTATTTTTGAAGAGCAGGATTATGACAATCAAGAAGTCGTTTATATAAAGCCAGATCTTGTTAAAGATTTTAAAAGCTTTTTTGTTCAATACGATCAAAGACGAAATAGGAATTTTGAAAAAACTTTCCCTAACTTAGCTGAATGGTATAGGTCATTATAATGAGCGATGATACAAACGATATCAAGGGATTTTACAATAAAGGGTACAAGTATAATGACAGGAAACCCTTTTTTATTAATGACCAAGATCTTACTGACAAACAAAAGCACTTACTAACAGAAAGTGATACTTTCTGTATGTTACCCTGGGTTCATATGCACGCCTTCCCTGATGGCAGGGCCTATCCGTGTTGCCTAGCAGACTATTGGCACCCAGTGGGTGATCTCAGACAACACACAATGGAGGAAATCTGGAATCAACGCCCTTTAAGAAAAATGCGTAAAAATATGCTTGAAGGTCAACCCAGTGTCCAGTGTACTAAATGTTATGAACAGGAAAAAAATGGACTGTTCAGTATGAGATTTGACAGCAATAGGAACTATGGACATCATATAGCACAAGCTGAAGCAACTAATCTAGACGGGTCAGTGGACGACTTTAAAATCAGATACTGGGACGTAAGATTTAGTAATTTGTGTAATTTTAGTTGCCGTACCTGCGGTCCAATTTTTAGCAGTAACTGGTATAATGAACACGTAAAACTCTACGGCAAAAAGCCTGATGTTTTGGGTAGAGAAATGATGCGTATAGAATACGCAGCGGGCGATGAGCAATCTATGTTGCAACAGATGGAACCGCATATCCCCTATCTAGAACAGGTTTACTTTGCTGGTGGGGAGCCACTGATAATGAAAGAGCATTATTTTATGCTAGAGAAATTATTAGAACAGGGTAAAACAGATATAAGAATACAGTACAATACAAATTTTAGTGAATTGGCATTTAAAGACAAACACGTATTTGAATACTGGCGTCATTTTAAAAATATCAGTGTAGGCGCCAGTCTAGATGCCAGTGGTAGTCGAGCAGAGCTAATGAGAAAAGGTACAAAATGGAGTCAAACAGTAGACAATAGAATGCGTATGCTCCAGGAAGTGCCGCACGTAGATTTTTATATTGCTGCCACTGTAAGCTCAATGAATGCTTTGCACGTTCCTGATTTCCATAGAGAATGGGTAGAGCTTGGTCTAATCAAGGCTAAAGATTTTAATATAAATGTCTGCCAAGGCCCTGAATGGTATAGAGCAGACATTTTACCTAGCAGCATAAAGAATCAGATAAATTCCAAGTATGAGAAACATTTAGAGTGGCTAGAACCACAGGACTCTCTCAAACGAGCCACCTTGGGCTACAGGGGATTGTTAAACTTTATAAACAGTAAAAATTCTGAAAATCTTATACCAAGATTTCTTAAAGAAGTTTCTCTGCTAGATCAAACTAGAAGTGAAGATTTTTTCCAAGTATTTCCCGAATTATTAGAATTAAAAAATTATGAATCTACCTGAAACCATATGTATGTTACCTTGGGTTAGTATAGAAACCAGTCCTATGGGTACTGTACGTCCTTGTTGTCTTGCTCGAGATGAAATACCCGATGAATCAGGTAAAAAAATTAATCTAAGAGAATCAAATCTTGTTACCGCTTATAAAAGTGTTTATATGCAAGATCTACGTAAACAAATGCTAGCTGGTGAGAAGCCCAAAACCTGCCAATTATGTTGGGAAGAGGAAGCAGCAGGCAGAACTAGTAAACGAATAAACAGTAGAATAAGATTGAAAGAGTTGTACAAAAAAGTCGACTGGCAAAACTTAACTCCTGATCAACTTTGGTTCGTAGACTTAAAATTAGGAAATATTTGTAATTTAAAATGTAGAATCTGCGGAAGCTGGAGTAGTAGTAAGTGGGCTGATGAAGAACTAAAATATACACCCAACGTAAAAAAAGAAAATCACGTAGCCTATCAATGGTTGAAACAGGGTTCTTGGCCTAGGCAAAGCCCTGGTTTTTGGGAAAACTTAATAGAGTTACTGCCAGATATTAAGTACTTCGAGTTCACTGGCGGGGAGCCTTTTCTGATTCAGGAACATTTTGATCTTTTAAAAGTAGCTGTAGATAAAGGATATAGTAAAAATATTGATATCCATTATAATACTAATGGTACAGTTGATCCTGATCAGTCCTGGATATGGCAGCACTTTGGTAGAGTAGACATAGCTTTTAGCATAGATAACGTTGGTGATAGATTTGAGTATGAACGATATGGTGCTAAATGGCAGGATGTAAATGATAACATATCCTGGATAAGTTCTTACAAACAGCACGACGGCGTTAATCTTACTACACAACTTTGTTTTACTGTTAATATTCAAAACGTTTACTATCTAGATGAATTATTAGCCTGGGCTGATAAGAAGGGATTCGATAACATTTATTTTAATATGTTACATAGTCCTGATCATATGAGCATACAAAAAATGACTCCTGCTGCTAGAGATTTAGTCTTAAATAAACTTAAGACTACATTTTGGACTACTAAGTTTTATCAACGTGAAATAGATAATATTATTAAATTTATTGAAAATGGCACTGGTAGTGATGGCACAGAGTTTGTTCGACGTATGAAACAAACAGATCAATATAGAAATCAAAATTTTAAAGACACGCATTTAGAGATAGCCACGGCAATGGGATATGAATAAGAAACCACTTTGTGTAAACCCTTTTGAAGGAATAATTATAGATGAATTTGGCGGCGCTAAACCCTGCCCTCCCTACCTAGCAAACTCCAACGACATTAATGTATTAAATTACTATCAACATCCAGAAATACTAGAACTACAACGAGCTCATCTAGAGGATAACGAACTACCCAGTGTATGCAGAACTTGTAAAACAAACGAAGAAAAGTATGGAAGCAGTCTTAGATTTAGCAAAACTGCAAGAGACATAGAATACAAGGTGGGGCAGTTTGATCAAGGCACTATTTTAATTTCCACTAGCAATGCGTGTAATTTAAAATGCTTGCCCTGTAGTTACAGTAGTTTCCCCAGGATCAAAGAATTAATAGAAATTAAGGTACTCCAACCCTATCAGGATATAGGGCTAATAGATTTATCTGATAATAAAATGGAACGTATTTTAGAAATAATAGAAAAATATAATTATACTACAGTGAGTTTATTAGGTGGAGAACCTTTTTACGATAAAGTTACCTTTAGAATGATTGATCAATTAATCAACCGTGGATTATCTAAAAAGTTAAAATTATATTTTACCACAAACACAACTAATATTAATCCAGCCAAAATAGAAAAAATACAGAATAATTTTAAAGATTTTGAAATAGATTGCAGTATAGATGGTGTTGGAGAAGTTAATGATTATCTAAGATACCCCTCTCGTTGGGATCAAATTTTAAATGGTATTTCTATTCTTAGAAATCTCAATCAACCTTTTAATATAAGAACAGCGTTCAGTAATCTTGCGTTACTGAGATATCCTGACTTAATATTGTGGTGTTTGGAAAATAACATAAAAAATATTTACCTTTGCTCAGTGGACGATCCTGAAATTATGAATCCCCAACGGCTACCATTGGGCCTAGCAGAAAGTTTGCGCAAAAAATATGAAGTTTTAGCCAAGCTAGATGTCAACAACACTACGAAAATGTCTATCCAAGCCGCCACTGGGTATGCCACAAATCTAGACGAAACTGGATTTAGTAAAAGCCTAGAGTTTTTTAGAAAACACGACCAACATCGTGGAAATAATCTAGTAGAAGTATTTCCTGAACTAAAGCCCTATGTCTGAAAAGCCTAAAAATTTATGTATGGCTCCCTGGGTTCATACTTATCTTAGCCCTCAAACTGAAAGAAGAATGTGTTGTGCAAGCAGGGAACCCGCGCAAAATTTTGAGCAATATATTGACACCGCTTCGGGTTCGGGAGAATATAAACCACTTACGCTAGAGCAACATTGGAACAGTGATCATATGAAATCTGTACGTAGGCGTATGATGGCTGGTGAAACCCTTCCTGAGTGTGAAGTTTGCAATAATAAGTTACTTAATACTGACGTTTACCGTAGCTATTTTAATAGATTGTTTGATCATAAGTATTTAGAGGCAATGGCTAATACAGACGAAACCGGGCACACTTCACTACAACCTGTCAGTTGGGATTATAGGTTCAGTAATTTGTGCAATTTCAAATGTCGTATGTGTGGCGATATGCTTAGTAGTAGTTGGGAAACAGAACGCCGACAGTTTAACGATATAGATTGGTCTAATACAAAAAACAACTGGATGAAATCTGAAAACAAAATTAAGATAGAAAGTTTTCAGAACACACAAATCGAAGAAGAATTCAGAAAAGCTGTGGAAGAGCACCGAGTAGAAGAAGTCTACTGGGTAGGTGGAGAACCACTAATGTATGAACAACATTGGCGTTATATGGCAAGAATAATAGAACTAGGAGATGGCCAGAATGTTTATGCAAGGTACAACACAAATTTATCTAGAATTAATTATAGGGGTATCAATCTTTATAACGACATTCTTACTAGGCTTCGCGATTGGCAGATTTGCGCGAGCCTTGACGGTACAGGAACAATTGGGGAATACATTAGATCAGGTCTTAATTACGACCAGTGGCTTGAGAACTTCCGTGAAGGAATTAAAATCAGAACTCACTCACGTCAGCTCAGAATTGACTTTACGCTCACTCTGCCCGGAATGTTTGAAGTTAACAAAATACAACAACTCGCAGACTCGCTAGGAGTAGATGTGTTGGCCAAGGTAATTTTTAGTTTCAGTCCAGATATTATACTATCTCCGCTGGCATTACCTAGAAACATTTTAAATAACTGGGTAGATGAGCTACTACCCAATGTAACAGGATCTTTACGAGATATCCTAGTGCAATTAAAAAATCGCCCAACATTTCAAGAACAATATGGGGATAATTACCTTGATCATCTAGCGATTGGTAAACAACAAACTCTTAAAATAGAATCTAGACGAAAAGCTGACACCTGTCTAGAAGAAATATTATCGCAAAGAAAAGAAGTGTATGACTGGTATAAATCAATTAGTTAAAGTAATACTATCCAATCCCTTGAATAAAAAGGACACAGTCGACTATAATATAGTTGTGGCTGATAATGTTTTGGCTCGAGACTGGGTATTTGCACTCAAAGAAATTTTACACAATAAAAAACATCTTGAGAAAAATTACTGCTTTATGGGTTTTCCTTACACAGCCAGAGATCTAAATTTTTTAACAAACAGTTTAAACAATCATATTGCAACAATCAATAACTTTTTTGGTAGCGAATACACCATTGAAGAAAACTACACACAGGAATGCTGGACAGATAATAGCGATCTAGGGCCCAATCACGAAATGTTTAACTTATTACACAATCATTTCGAAGTGTTACAGGGCACAGTTTGGGATTTAAGTGATTATTATAAAAAAGCAAATTACAAAACTAAGTACGCTATTCGTCAACTTAATAATATCTGTCACGAACTAGAGTCATATGTTCTAAGTCAGAGAAAACTTCAAACTGTGCCCTTCTGGATACGGCCAAGTCAGATAACAACATTTTTGCAAGCAGGTAGATATATTCTAACAGACGAACACAGGAAACTTTTTACAGTTAATGGTTATGATCGTGTGCTAGGTGGTGTTTATATGCACTGGACTCAAATAGGAAAAACATTATTTGAGGTTTTTAGAGATGAGGGGGCTCCTGATCTAAACGACACAATTTGTGAAGCTATAACAGAATTAAAATTCTACAGTGGAGAATTTGATGTAGAATGGGGTAATGATGTAGTCTACGGTGGTGCTGCCTACTGGCACACAGAGCAACAAGATAAATTTAGAGAATGGCTAACACGCAATGGTAAAGATTATAATGATCCTAAATTAAGTCTTGGATATCTGCCTATAGGTCAGGTGGATTTACAAAATAGCTTTGGCACTGTAGATGCACAGGAAATCTGGAAAATACTAGGAGACCATCTTAACATTCAGGCTATTGAGGTCGACGGTATAAGACAAGAATATGATTATTGTTGGTCAGATCCCAATTATCAAAGTCAGCAAATAGATATGATGAAACCTGGTTACGACTATAGCAGTAAATACTCTGTTGGGAAATAAGATGAGATGGCTTATTAATTTATATTATAGAATTAGATTAGAAATAAAGTACAGACGCAGACTTAAGGAAATAAGGAAGCGAGATCCTTTTATCTATTAATTATGATTTACACTATAGGATGTAGTTTTACATATGGTGCTGAACTCCCTGACAGATCAGACGCCTGGCCCAGTGTGTTGGGTACTTTGCTTAACAAGGACGTGACTAACCTGGGTAAAGAAGCTACAGGTAATACCCGTATTGTAAAAAGAGCGTTGGATGCTATATTAGAAAATCCTGAACTTGTAGTGATTAGCTGGACTAATCCTGGCAGGCTAGAACTAGCAGATAACTTTGGGATATATGATGTATGGGGCGGAAGAATTATAAATTGGAACAATGATGAGAGCCTCAAGCATAGAGCAGAGATGGTTAAATATACTGTACTCAATGATCAACCAGAGTACTATTATACTGCCTGGTTAAGGCAAATAATTTTAGTACAAAGTATTTGTAAATTAAAAAAAGTCCCCTGTGTAATGTTTATAAGTCATTATGCCAATAAAATGCACAGACAGTTTTCTAATAATCATAAAAAATTGGTAGAAAATATAGATTTGTCTATGTTTGTAGATCAAACAATGTTAGAAAGCACAGATGAATGGACAAGAGATATTACTAAAATGCCTCGAGGACATCCTAGTCCTCAAGGACATAAATTAATAGCAGACAAAGTATATGAACATATTAGGCGTTTCAGCTGGTGATCACGACGCAGCTCTTAGTGTAGTTAGCCCCCAGGGCGAAATTCTATTTGCTGGGCATAGTGAACGTTATAGTAAAATTAAAAATGACTCTAATATTCACAAGTCACTAGTAAGTGACGCATTTGCCTATCCTATAAGTACAATTGCATTTTACGAACGACCTTGGTTAAAACAAATTAGACGCTTGTATGCAGGACAAAGCTTTGAATTTGATAAATTCTCTACTAGACAAATATTAAAGAAACAGATACCTCTAAAGTTAGATAACTATAAAATTAAAACTTATGGCCATCATTTAAGTCACGCGGCTGCAGGATTCCAAACAAGTAATTTTGATAATGCAACTGTGGTTGTAATAGATGCCATTGGAGAATTTGATACTATTTCTATTTGGAGTGCTTATTATAAAGATAAAAAAGCCAAATATAAAAAGCTTTGGTCTAAAAAGTACCCACACAGTATAGGATTATTTTATAGTGCGATGACAAACAGTGTAGGTCTTAAACCTAACGAAGAAGAGTATATCTTGATGGGAATGAGCGCCTATGCTCGCACAAACAATTATAGTATCCTGGAACATAAATTAGTTCAGGATATTGGGGAATGCTCTTTTAAACAAAACTTACACATAGGGTTGCCCTATGAACACTTAGATTTAGCTTCTAATGAAGAAGTAGCAGCTTGCACCCAAAAAGTTACAGAACGGTTATTAGCTAAGGTCTGGCAAAAAGCCAAAAAAATTGGGAATAGTAAAAATTTAGTCTATATGGGTGGCGTTGCTCTTAATTGTCTGGCAAATAAAAACCTAGGAGAATATTTTGATAATATCTGGATTATGCCTAATCCCGGAGATGCTGGTAGCAGTTTGGGCGCAGCAGCGTTAGCCTATGGCCAACGTATTGACTGGCATAATGCTTTTCTTGGACATAATATACCTGGAGCATACCCAGTTAACTCTATTATTGATGCTTTATTGGTTGATGGCATCGTGGGTGTTGCAAGCGGTCGCGCAGAATTTGGGCCACGGGCATTAGGTAATAGGAGTTTATTGGCAGATCCTCGAGGACTAGATATAAAGGATCGTGTAAATGAAATTAAACGTAGACAAAAATTCAGACCCTTTGCACCAGTAATACTAGAAGAATTAGTTGACGAATATTTTGATATGCCTAGTGGTTGGAAATCTAGTCCCTATATGCAGGTGGTAGCTAAATGTAAATTTCCCAATCACTTTCCTGCCATAACACATTACGACGGCACAAGCAGAGTACAAACAGTAAATAAACAATCTGGTGGTGGTATAAGACAATTACTTGAACAGTGGTACAACATAACTAATTGTCCTATGCTATTAAATACCAGTCTTAATGTACGTGGTGAACCTATGGTAAATGATAGGCAAGATGCGATTAGATTTCAACAGATATATGGTATTAAGGTGTTTAGTTAGTTTTATTAATTTTTTATAGGGCGGTGCTATACTATGAGTGAAAATGACGGCAGTCCAGATTTGGATTCTTTACGTAAAAAGTTTAAACCTAAAAAACCTAAAATGGCAGTACCTACAGAATTTTTAGACAATGCTAAAAGCTATGAGGACAAACAAGCATTAATGCAAATATTGGCTGATAAAGAAAAAAATAAAATGATTTTATTAGTCAAGGCTATGCTCAAGGATGCGGTAGCCAATAGAGACAAAAAATGAAAAAAACAATAGTTTTACTTGATTGGGAACAAGAGGATAAATGGTTTTCCCGTAGAACAGTGGACGATCCGTTTAGCTCAGCATATTTTGGATTAAATATTCCTGCCTATTTTAAAACATTTTTTAATCTCGAACTTTATCAAAAAGATAAAACTTATAATAAACAACAACACGTCTTTGTGCTTTGTGATATTTACCATAAAAACAATTTTATACAAAATTCAAAGTTATACGAACATTTACGAGATCAAGGTTTTAAAGTTATTCTATTACACTTTGTTGAATATTTTCCAGAACATCATCCAGATGTTTACTGTACATTTCCAATATTTTATATAGATAATTGGTTCTGGTTTAACGAAGTTCTTAGACATATGAATGGTTGGGCTAGTTTTAAAGATAATAAACGTTTAATTTTATGTCCTGTGCAGTATCCAAGAGTTTCCAATAGGAATAAGCTAGCACTTATGCCTGTGGGGAAATTACGAAGACATAGAGTAGATCTTCTTTCTAAAATAAATCCTCTTTTAAAAAATATGGTCTGGAGTTGCAAATCTCAAAATATTCTTCTTCCTAGAAATAAAGATTTTGAACATCAATATAACTCTTGGGAATACGAACATCTTGGGATCATAAACGATAGGTATTTTAATCCTGATTGGTACAACGATACTTATTTTAGTCTTGTTTCAGAAACTTGTGTTACTAGGCAGATTTTTAAATATAACAAGAACAGAGAAGATGCTCCTCCGTTTATAACAGAGAAAACCTATAAACCCATAATGTACAGGCATCCTTTTCTTATACAAGGACAACCAGGAATTCTAAAGCATTTACGAACTCTAGGTTTTGAAACTTTTGAAAATTTATTTGACGAAAGTTATGACACTATCGATGACAACGACTTAAGACTAGATAAGATAGTAGATAATGCACAAAGTCTGTCAAAACACTTATACAGTAAAAAAACTAAAAGTATATACACTTACGATAAATTAACTGAAGAAAAAATAACACATAATTGGAATCATTTTTTTAATGGTCAACTAGTTGAACAACGTATCTATCAAGACATTGTATTACCTTTTCTAGAAATGTGTGAATAAAAATTTAAACGTGTCTAAAAAAACATTAGTGCTAATGGATTTTAACTACGAAGATGCAATATCGTGGTACACTTCAGATAACTTAAAATTTAAATATTTTGGATTATGTTTTAATAATTTTTTTGAAAAATACTTTGACTTTGAATTATACGACAACCAAAAAATATACAATAAAGATTGTATTTTTGTAATTCTTGATATCTACAACAAGAAAAAGTTCTCTGAAAGATACCCAACGTATATAAAACTACACGAACAAGGATATAAAATAATTTTGTGGATGCTTTCAGAATTTCCTGGGCATCAGTTTCATAAATTTTTTAACCCACGGGATTTTCCTATACCAGTGTTTTATGTACCCCATTGGTTTTGGTTTCAGGAGCTGGGATCTGCAATTAATCATTTGGCTTCAACACCAGAAAGAATTATTTTAAGACCACACCAATACCCAAAAAATAAAACTTGTAAGTTTTTAGCTTTGGTACCAATGAATAAACACAGGGTGCATAGAGATAAACTGTTTGACAAACTTAGTAGTTTTAAAAATGACATACTCCTAAGCTATGTTTCTCGAGGAATAACACTACCAAGAGATATAACTTACGAGAACGATATTAATCCCTATTACATTAAGATATTTGACCCACAGATAGATCCTGGTGTGGATATAATTAACGATAGATATTTTAACCCTGAATGGTACGATGACACTTACTTTAGCCTAGTAGTGGAAACCTGGATAGAAAAATACCAATATCCAGTTTTTTTAACAGAAAAAACCTGGAAGCCTATTATGTATAAACATCCTTTTATGATCTGGGGGCAACAGGGTTCACTAGCTTATCTTAAAGAATTAGGTTTCGAAACTTATGAAAATTTATTTGATGAGAGTTATGATTTAGAGGAAAATTCAAATAAAAGACTACAGGCTATTATTACAAACGTAAGGAATTTACGTAATCAAAGATCTAGATTAAATATAAGTCAAAAGCGTAACTACGATAAAATAACTCAAGAAAAAATAGAACATAACTATAATTTGTTCTTTAATAGTGACACATTGACTGAAAGGTTGTATACTGACATAGTTATACCAATGTACGAATTTTCAGAGTCAAATTGAAGGAAAAATCAATGAAAGATAAGTTCAAACGTGCTTATATGGCCACAGCTAAAACATTTGCAGATTTAAGCACTGCTAAAAGATTACAGGTGGGTGCCATAGTGGTCAAGGATGATAGAATTATAAGCATAGGATACAATGGTATGCCTGCTGGCTGGGATAACACCTGTGAAGTCAGGGAATGGATGAATCCCGAAGCTGGTGGCTGGCTTGACCCGGATGAGATTAATACACAGTGGCCCTACGAGGAATTTACAGAAGGTCAGTCTGTGGGCAGATATAAATTAGTAACTAAACCCGAAGTGTTACACGCAGAAAGCAATGCAATATCAAAGTTAGCAAGATCCAGTGAAAGCGGCGAGGGTGCAGCTATTTTTATCACGCATAGTCCCTGTATGGATTGTGCGAAATTAATCTACCAATCAGGTATAACGTCAGTGTTTTATGGGTCTAGTTATCGAGATGACTCGGGAATACGTTTTTTACAATCAAGTGGTATAAAAGTAGAACAAATACAGGATGTTTGATGTTTTTTATAAAAATAAACCCACTGGTTTATTTGCCTTTGAACAACCAGCGGATAGTTTAGTACAGGCCGCTGCTCTCTCTAGAACAGAATTTTTCTGGTTCCTAGATGGGCATAATGATTATTCGGGCTTTAATTTTTACTGGCAGTGTCCTCCCTGGGAACAAGATCAGGTTCACGTTTTTGCAAGTCAGCATCAACGTAATAGTGGAACTTATTTTGCTAGAAAACATACTGCAAAATTATTGCAATATAATTTTAGAACCGAACAACGAGTTCACAGACCAGCCAATTTAGAACTTTGGTCTATACCCAACTACATTGATATTACAAATTTCGATTTCAGCTGGCATCCAGACTTCACTGAGCCAGACTATGAATATCATTTTCCTACACAATGGCAATCAGCAGGTGGACCTGTTTATCTAGGCACTCAGGGTATTAAACTTGTAAATTCACAAACAGCACAGTCATTACCAGACAAATCACGGTGGCTAATACCTGATAATATTGATCAGACTAGTTTTGACTTTAGTTGGCATCCTGACCCACGTGATCCTGCCTATGAATATCATTTTGGTACACAATGGCAGACAACTGGTGGTCCTGTGTATCAGGGACACAAGGGAGTTAAGATTGTCTATAGTCCCACAGCCACGGCCCTTGAAGATAAATCTCGCTGGATTATACCAGACAATGCTGATATTACTGATTTTGATTTCAGCTGGCATCCTCCTAGATTTGAACCAGATTATGAATATAGATTTCCCACACAATGGCAACGTGAGGGTGGTCCCATATACAAAGGTACAGCTGGTGTAAAATTTGTAGCAGGGCAGCGCATACGAACTAACGCCACACAGATTTTTTATATGGATTTTCTAAATAAAGAAAGTCCAAAACAATTAGAATGCTTAAAGAAAAAATTTCCTGACATCAAGAGTACACGCTATGTTGATACACATTTAAATGTGTTCAAACGTATAGTAAACTTAGCAGAAACAGAGTTTGTCTGGGTCATTAGTAGTATATGTGATTATAGTAAGTTTGATTTTACTTGGCACCCAGACTCTAGTCAGCGAGAAATGATACATTGTTTCCCTACAGGAACACTGAAACGTGGTGATACTTTTTACATACACGTTCCTAGCTTTAAACAACAAATGTACGATCTAGAACTTCTAGATTGGTTTAATATCATTAACTATTGTGATGATCAATCTGTAACAAGATTCCCACAGGATACAGTTAATTATGATGGTGATAATCTAATAGATGTAGTTAAGGAACATCAATGGACTACTCCCTATGCGTTGTTTACTAATAAATCACACGTTGCAATTATTAATAATAACTGTCTATGGTCACATAAAGATAGAGAGGTTGTAAGTATTTGTTCAAGCAATAGTGTATGTTTTGTACCACGAGAAGCTAAAAGTCATATCAAGGAACAGATCTACGACTATCCCTATATAAACAAATTAACTAATATAGTTACACTAGACACACCCTTGGATATTATCTATATTAGCAATGGGGAGCCTGATGCTGAATATTGGTATGAACACCTAGTAAAGCTGGCTAGTAAAAAAGTAAAACGAGTACAAAATGTAAATGGTAGAACTGCCGCCTATCAAGCTGCGGCTAAACTTAGTAGTACTCCCTGGTTTTTTGCAGTATTTGCCAAGCTAGAAGTAGATTCGGAATTTAATTTTTACTGGCAACCTGATTATTTCCAACAGCCCAAACACTATATCTTTAATAGTAAAAACATATTAAACGGACTAGAATATGGACATCAAGGACTAATAGCCTATAATAAAAACCTTGTATTAGAAAATAATCAGCCGGGGCTAGACTTTACGCTAAGTCAGGCACACGAGAGTGTACCCATACTATCAGGAGTGGCTCATTTTAATCAGAACCCCTGGATGACTTGGCGTACTGCTTTTCGCGAAGTCCTTAAATTAAAACATTTTAATAGTTTAGTGGAAACAGTCGAGACGACTCATAGACTTAAAGTCTGGACCACAAGAGCGCAGGGAGAAAATTCAGAGTGGTGTCTACGAGGCGCACAGGACGCTATAGACTATTACAATCGAGTTGAGGGTGATTACGAAAAGATAAAACTTAGTTTTGACTGGGCGTGGTTGGCGGATTATGCTAGTCTCTTGAAGCACCATTTTTAACTGCTAGTACTATTTTTTCAACTTCCAGATCTGAAAGTTCAGGATATATAGGTAAACTTAGACAGGTACGGCTGAATAGTGTGGCGTTACCGTAGTGCGATGATTTAAAATCAGCATAAGAAAACCCTAGAGGATAATCAAATAACGGTGTATCGTAATGAATTTTTGTTTCGATATTATTTGACGTCAGAAAAGATCTTAAGTTACTTCTGTTATGATCTTTAATAACATATTTGTGCCAGCTGGGCTCACAGTCACGTGTTATCTCAGGTACTTTAACATATTCTGCAAGTTCCTGT
>Ga0255164_1000028_pt1 | contig 47668 bp, 57 predicted proteins | sample Atl_Cont_RepA_8d_FD_183613 | JGI IMG/M metagenome (GOLD analysis project Ga0255164, IMG submission 183613) | Freshwater microbial communities from Altamaha River, Georgia, United States - Atl_Cont_RepA_8d | ecosystem: Environmental > Aquatic > Freshwater > River | place: USA: Georgia | collected... | reverse complement strand
GTTAATAAGTTGATCTACGGATTACAACCGCAAGATCCATTCGGACCAGTTTGGGCGGTTTGGCACGGCTAATTAAATTCTCTAGGTGGAAATTTTCTTTTGGCAGGTGCGATTTTTCCTGCTTGAGGGGTATTCGTGTGTTCAGGATATTTCTTTGGTTCGGCAGGTGTGATTTTTCCTGCCGAAGGGTTCATTGGGTTTTCTGACCAAGGCACAGGGGCACCAGGAAATTTGGGTATAGACGGTTGTTTTTTAGGTTTTTGAGCAGGCTCATTAGCAGGCTCATGAGGCGATTCACCTGGGGGCAATGGCATTTTAGGTTTTCTTTTATTGCTTGACCAATCATCTCCGCCGCTACTAGTGACGTCAGCTTTCTTAATTTTCTTGGGCTTATGTGCTTCGATGTTTCGACCAGTCTCTGGGGCATCAGAGTTCATGCTGGCAGGTGTTCTTGTTACCTCCGAGCCTCTATCAGAGGACATGGTGGCTTCTAGCCCTTTTTTAGACTGCTTTGCTTCGTGCATGGAATAAAGAGTTCCAAGCATCACAGCACCCGCAAGCATTGGATTTGGTTTATCTTTTCCTTTAGTTAGCTCCCATTGACCGTTTGACTTTATTACAAGTCTTTCCTTATAATCTTCTGATTTCTTGAGGCATGAAGGGCATTTTTCGCAAGAACACTCTTTCTTAGACATGTCTGCACTGCCCGACATGTTTGGCTCATTTGAGTATGACTCATTTACGGCCTTTTTTAGTTCTTCTGTTAAGGCTGAAAATTCTTCGATTAACTGATCTAATTTTTTGTCCATATAGGACATTTTACCATGAGATCGAGTAAATATCAAGAATTTACTAGTTTTAGTCTAGGCTCTTCCACTACAGAAACATTATAGATTCCAGCAAGCGAATTATGCAAAAGTAAGCATACTTGGTATGCTTGATCTTCGCTTTCATAGAAAAGCGTGCTTTTCCAACTTGACTCATCAGTCGTAAACAGAATTCTGTAAATCTTGTTCCGCAGTTGCTTGTTCATATAAAACCTGAGCTTCCTCTATAGAGATAATGCCTTTTTTTACAAGTTCAGCAAACTCTTCGTCACCGACTTGGTTATATAGGTTATAAGTTTTGTTTTTAAGATTATTCATTTAGTGAACTTACCTTGCTAAGTGCAGCCATGAGTTTTTCTACTTGAAAAACGTGTAATCCAGCGTCAACATGAAAATCGTTAATCATTGTCTCTTGCAAATCAACTGTAGATTTACTATTTGCAACAATATCTGTAAGATCGAGCAACGATTTTCTATATCCCGCTAAAAATTTCTTCTGAAGGTCACTTTCGTATTCTTCCAATGACATTGAAACCGTTTTCATGCTTTGCTCCTTCTATCTTTCTCTAACACAATTAGTATATCTCCTAAAATCTGGATCATATCGGACCTGGTGGGGTAGATCTTGTATTTTTCGTCTGATTTAGCGTATACCACGCTGTAATATCCATCTCCAACTTGGATATGTATGTCATCGCTTATAGTGACCATGTCATCTTCTTCATTGGGATAAAGTGACTCATATATGTGCATGACCGGCAAAGATTTAGTTTTCAAATATTCAGCTAACTGTTTAGTTTTTCTCATTAGTTAAATAACACTCTTGCGGCTATCATTGTTATAAGGCTAACTATAGATATAGCTAACATAATGTTAATTGTCCATATAATTCTAAGCAACATAGCTAACTAATTCGAGATTTGACTTATTAGATTGTTTTAGTAATCTAATAGTGTACGACTCACAATCTTCCATGTTTTCCCATGTTAGTGCGCATTCTCTGTACGAGCCGGTTTGCTTTACTTTATTAGTTTTGATATTTACTAAAACCCAAATACGGTTTGAATTGTTTTTCAATTTAAGTCCTTTATTCGCAGACAATTTCGTTCATGAGTTCGTCTTTTGCTTGAAGCAATCTTTCTTTTGACAACGCTTTCATGAGCGACTCATCTTCTAGAACCGATGTTTGCATCATTTCCAATTGATGAGCAACCAACGAAAGAAGAAAAATCTGTGTTTCTTTTGTCATATCAGGCTGCCTCTTTTTCTTCATACTTTGCGATAATCTCCGATTGAAGCGAACAGATTGATTTAAGGATCTCATTTCTGGCAATCAAGAGGTCGATGCATTTACTCGGCGAAGAATAAGCAAGTTCCTCTGTATTTTCTTTCATAGCTTGAACCAATTCTTGCAACATAACGCTTGAATAATCGCGCATAAAATCCTCCAATGCACATGTGTTTATTGAATCGGAAATTAGTTGCCGTGCCTACGGTAACTTTTCAAATACGAGACAGCCAAAGCCTGGTCTATAGTCAGGAAAGCACTTTCCGTCTAATGGTTTAACTGACGGAGGTTTTGAAAATGAGAGTAAAAACAACGGTATCATGGCAAGTATGACTATTTCTTCTATTTCCATGTTATCCTTAAAATGGCGGTCCCTGGAGGGTTCGAACCTCCGACCCTCGCATTAGAAATGCGATGCTCTATCCAGCTGAGCTAAGGGACCTAATAAATGGTCCGGAGAGTCGGACTCGAACCGACACGGAGCAAGCTCCACGAGTTCTTAAGACTCGTGTGTCTACCAATTTCACCATCCCCGGATTTACTACCAACCGCTCAAAGCGCCCACATGGCAGCAATAACCTAAATTTCTAAACTGTTTACAGTCACAAGCATGAAACTGATCAAGATCGTGATCAATAGACTCTTCAACATCATTTAGTACATGCTCGTGGTTGTATGCACATTTTTTGCACATAGTTAAATCACAAGACTTATACATACACCTATGCGAGTCAAGTATGTCAAAACGTGAGGAGCAGATTTCGCATTTTTTAGTCATATTTTAATCTTGCAGCATTTCCTGCAGTAGATGCTTTCTACCAAGATAATAAGAAATAGTTTGATTAAACTCTTTCTTATCCTTTTCATTAGTTGGTTCCGTTTCTCTAAAGAAAGCGTCGAGCACCAACTGAGTTTCTTCTATCATAGAACTAATTTTTTCTTTGCTCATCATAACCATGGTATTTTATATTATCGGAATAGGTTACCAAGACGCTTGATAAACGACTTGTCTAGTTTCATTTTCGACTTTTTCATTTAGCCAAAATAGCGCATCATTAAATACAGCTAGAGTTTCTTCATCGTAGGAAGAGTCTGACTTGCCAAAGAAAAAGCCGTTTGTTTCTGGCAGGCTATTTGTTCTTACGGCATCCATAATCTTTAGCAGATCTTCTTTAGATAAAACAATTGGAGAACAGTCATCGACTCCACTTGCGAAATTATTAACTATATAGCCATGAAGATTAGGGTGCTTTCTCCAATATCCGAGTTTAACAGTGAGGGAGGTCAAGGGTCGACCATCTTCTGTTCTCTGAGTATTTTCCTCATCAAAGTAGCTAGAAAAAAAGTATTTCTTACCATCTAAGTACATATCAAGACCCATATTTTTCTCCTCCAAGCAAGATTTCTTCAAATAAGACTTCAGTACTTTTGTCTTTTACTGCATTAGCAAAACCCTCTATGTAGAAATGTTCGCGTCTTGGATCGTTAATCACATAGTTCAACAGCTTAATATGAGCATTACTTAATCTACTCACGATTAGTATAGACTCGTTGTAAGTCCATCCTGGGCTAATGTATGTCCCTTCTGCCCTTATATCTTGTGCGATATTGCCAAGCAATATATCTAGAGTGTTTTCTATGTACCTTAGTTCAGACTTTGTCTTAATAATAGACTCAATAGAGTTGCCTGACATCAATTCTTCATATGCTTGTTTTAGTGTCATTTTTTGTTTATCGTTTAAAGTTATTGAGTAACTCATGTAATTACACTAGCCTTTTTTCAAGTGCTTTATGAAAAAACATATTTTGTTTTAGCTCATCGAAGTGCATAAGACTTCTTACATTACCGCCGATGTCTTCTCGCGTCGGCATCCCAGCATCAATCCACGATTCTAACATTTCGCGAGTAACATAGAAGTAAGGAGACCAGGGCATACTAATTTTTTGACCTTTAGCGACATCGACACAATAATGAAAAGTCTTTACGACATCTTCCTCTCTATCTCTGTAGTAGCAATACATATGTGTGCCTGTAGTGAAACCAACTTGTAAACCTTGAAAAGTTTCATCTTCTTCCATATAGCCTCGTTATTTTATCGGATTAAATTATTGTTGATACGTGTTGCTGATTTTAAACAGCAGATCTGAAAGTTCTGGGCCAAGATCCGGCAATTTATGGGCAGAGTCAACGATAGCATGCTCCAAAGATAGCATGTCGTAAAAATCTTTAAAGCACTTTAAGAACACGATATTGTTACTGCTTAATGATAGTCTTAACTCAAATACGTGCGCACAAACGGCTTCAAAGGATAACGAATTGAGTATCGCATTGAAGTCTAATTCGCTGTAATAAAAAGCATCCACTTGATCTATGAGACGAATTCTAGTCAAGTATTGATCTTTTAACACCTGCATTACGTGTTCTTCACCCTTTTCTATGTAGAGCTTATATATTTCGTCAAATATACTCATTACTTATCTTAATATTATCGGATATGAGCGGCAGGAACGAAGTCGTCAGGCGTAGCAGTGTCAGCCGACTGCATATCATCGGGTCGCTGGTCGACCCCTGCGCAAGGCCGACCAGCTCTTGTTGTCCAACTCGACGCGTTTGTAAGCATCAAACACCCAAGGAGTATCGTCGAGTGCGCAGAAAACTTAGGCAATAAATACGCGAAACACAAGCGAATATAGTTCGAAGTATAAAGTAAGAAAATTATACAGCATCATCTGTAGCTGAACCAAGCACAATAGAAATAGCTTCTACGTACGCGTTTTCAAGCTCCTCCACTGTCATAGACTTAATCTGCTTCTTTGAATAGCCAGAACTTAAGAGACAAGAAATCATGTCTTCGTATGAAATAAAGGGAAAACTATTATCCATAAGATATATTTAATAGAGATCGCCAGGTGAAGCATAACCTCACCTGGCGATACAATGAATTTAGGAGTTAACGAGATGACGGAGCTCTACTGGGAGAGCTTCAACATCCACAGTGACTGTTTTAGCTGGAGCAATCTCAGCCAATCGCTTGTCGATATAAAGCTGAATCTCTGCCACCTTATCCGGGTCGGTCTGGATACTCTGCAGCTTGCGCAACGCTTGGACTTGAGGATCAGTTGAACCACGGCGAGAGCCAGGATTCTTAGCGACGTATTTGGTGTTGCCGTTCAACCTAGGATCTTTTCGCAACCAGTTAGATTGCAAGCCAGATACATAGGTTCGCAACGATTTATCGTCGTACTCGCGATCAAGATCGATGCTGCCTGCTCGAAAACCTTCGAACAAGATTTGGTTGATAGAGGCTCGCTGCTCTTTTGTAGGCTCATATGCTTCGTCTTGAACTCCGCATACATTTGTTACAGCTTGAAATACTGCCTCTTTCTGTGTCATTTTACTCATTTTTCCTCCTTGGTTTACGACTCGCGTTATTGCTTGCCGCTGCTTATTTATGAGATCGGTTTTATTAACCTCTCACAAAACTTATAAAGTTATACCGTTCGGCCGCATTACCAGTTGCATCATGCGATCAAGCAACACAACCGAACGGTTTTACTTCTATTCTTTCGGTTGGGGAGCTGCAACCGCATCGATATAGAAGTCGTAAAGATCACCGTCTGGTGCCTTCTTTAGCTCTTCAATTCTCTCTTCTGCTTCAGAGTATTTCTCTTTCAGTGTATAGTCAATCCTAACGTGCTCTCCATCTTTTGAAACCTGAAGCACCGCAAAATACACTTTTTCTTCCATACTGAATCCTCATTTTAGTTATTAACGCGAATTACCGGATGACCCTCATCGAGCACATCTTGAGACCTATCTACTATGATAAGCTCAACATTGACTGAATGCTCATCGTTCAAGGCATCATGAACACAGATATCGCTATCAAGCTGATCTTCGCTTAGGTTTTGTAATGCGGACAATAAATCTCTATATGTCATCGCTCGCACCTTTCAAGGAATATATTAAATCGGCGTAGGTTATCTAACGTCTTGTCGCACAATATACCATAAACAATAAATCTATGGCGATAACCACAAGAATCAAATCTGCCAGTTCCATAGCTCTCACCCCATCTACTCCACGTCTTCTGTGTTAAAACCAAGTGAGTTAAGAAACTTGATACCTTCTTCAGGGATGCTAAAAACTCCATCGTAGTCTACAACTCGCTTGTCTTTGTTATACACAAGACCGATATGTTCTACGTCATCGCCAGCAACGAACTCGATCATAGCTCGACCTTTTCCACTATCAAACATCTCCATCGAGCACGCACGCAAACCTAACCTCCTAGCCCCCCAAGTCCCTTCCAGATAACACTCAGCATCGAAGAAGATCTTTGGCCTGCTATTTTCTTGTACGTTATTGTTTTCCATGTTCTTCACCAGCCTCCAGTTTTTCAAGATACTTGATTTGAGATTCCAGCGCCTCAAGCAAGGTTTTAGCGTCTTTTAAGTTCAGCCAGATATCGTTAGTCTCAACATCTTCTTCCATCTGCAGTGACAAGCACCACCCGTGATCACCTTTATGGACTTTAGAAGTTATATGAGCGTGTCCATGCGGCTCAGCGTGCCACGAATCCATGAGTAACATCTTCTTAGGTTTTCTCATCGCTTTCCTTTAACGCTTCACGGGCGTATTTCTTCATTATTTCGATCTGCGCCCGCTCTTCGTCTAACTTAGCATAAGCAGCATCAGCATAAGCAGCATCAGCATAAGCAGCATCAGCAGCACGAGCAGCATAAGCAGCATAAGCAGCATCAGCATAAGCAGCATAAGTAGCAGCATAAGCAGCAGCACGAGCAGCATAAGCAGCGGCACGAGCAGCAGCATCAGCAGCGGCATAAGCATCAGCAGCAGCAGCACGAGCAGCAGCATAAGCAGCATCAGCAGCATCAGCAGCAGCACGAGCAGCAGCATAAGCAGCATCAGCAGAACCACTTCGTGCTGCTTTTATTGCTTTGCGAGGTCGATCATCACTTGGATATTTGTTTTCGTAAATATACAACACTCTTTCAGCTAAATCAGCAGCTACAAAACGCAAATTATCTTTGTCAATAGATCGAACAAAAACCCATTTCTTATCTTCATGAGTCAATCCTTCAAGATCAAGAAACTGCTCAAGCGTACCGCTCCAGTCTTTATAATGATCGAGGTAGTGCCTATATCTATCTTCACAAGGATTTAGACTTTTTAGATATTCTTTTGTAATTAACATCACCCTTCTCCCCAAACCTTATTAACGCGATCTTTATAAAACTTCAACTCGGCAGTTAGCTCTTCGATCCGCTGGATATGACCTGCATTCTGCTCTTTAAGTTGGGCGTTTTCAGCTTTAAGCTTTGAAAGCAGCTTGTTCTCGCATAATACACATGTATATTCGTTACCCAAGTGATCTAAATTACATGCTTGACATAACATGTGACTTCACCTCTCCACATATAATAAGATCGGGGTAAGTCGCCCCACGCAGTAAGATAATGTGAACTGGGGCCAAGAACAAGCAGCTCTTGACCCCACTCACGCACTCTATAACTTAGTCTTCGTTGATAGCCTTATCAAGGGCGATATTGAAGTCAACGAACTTAGCAATCTCCTTGTCTTTGTCAAGAAGGTCCATAGCTACGCCGAGCTCCCACTCAAGAAACCCGTCGATCGCTGTATCCGGGTCATTGTTCTGGCTCGCCGCGTCGCGCCCGATGAACTCCATCATAGTGTAGTTGTCTGTACTGTGTCCAGCGTTCTCTTGAAGGCTCTCAATAAACTCCTCTTCGGAGTCACCCCACATGATGTCTTTCGGGATACAAGTGTTCTTGACAACCGAGCACATCTGATGAGAGTCATTGTAGCCATTTTTATAAAGCTGTTCATAGTCAACCTCTGGCAGCCTAACAAGGCTAATACAGCCATTTTTCCACACATCAACCCTGAACTCAAGCCTACTGGACTTCAACTTCTTACTAAAAACAACCATATGTTACTCCCTTTGTTACTAACAATCTATAAGTTTATAAGATCGGAATACGTTACTTTGATCCCAGCCGGAACCTCCATGTCCCGGCCAGAACCAACCTTAATTACTCTTCATCTTCGTCTTCTTCACCTTCTTGATCTTCTTCATAAGCTTTGCTGTTCTTGTACTCCTCGTACTCTTCTTCAACCTCGCTCTTCAAAGACTCGAACTCATCTCTACTCATAGCTTTAACAAGCCGCTCGGTCGCTGCATCGTTATAGCCTTCGCTTGAGTTATAGATCTCGTCGATCTCGTCGTCGCTCAAGATCCTGTTCTCCGCAGTGGCCTTGACAAAACAATGAGCCCCTGGCGCACTGTCAGTAGTCCAAAGTTTATTCAATACTTCTTGAACTTCACTATCATCAACCTGTGAATTATTGTGACTCATGCTACTCTATACTCCTTGTTTTAGGGTTAATGACTTGCAATATATCAAGTCATATAATGTATTTATTATCGGATAGGGTGACCCCACCTACAGTAAAAACAAGCCACCGAAGTACCTCTAGCATACTCACCGTCTAGTCCCCACAGCCGCACCCGTAAACTATACCTATCGGGTTACCCATATATCGCACTTAATAGCTAGTATATCTAGTCTAATGGAGAACCTAGAGGATACTAGGATACAGGACTTGTCTGGTCTAGAAGCGGACGTAAGCTGCTGATTATTATAGGTAGGGCAGTTGGATAGGTGGGGATGGGTCGCTCCCCACTATGAGTTCACTTAGTTCCACTATGTTATGGCTGCGCCCTGTCACCTGTCGACGTCCGTGGCTCCCCGCGCGAGACCCACCCGAGATCTGGCCGAGACCCGGACGCGAGCCGACTGCGCCCGGCGTAGCGGTGTCACCCGGCGGGTTCACCGACTTTAAGCGCTGGGCCGGAGCTTCCCTGCTCCGACCCTTTGCTTACCGACCTGCTAGATTAGAGGCCGAACTTGGCGCGAAGCTCGGCTGGGATGGCGTTAACATCGATCGGCTCGGGCTTAGGAGCGATCTCGGCGAGCCGCCGGTCGATGTATACTTGGATCTCGGCCACCTTTGCGGGGTCGGTCTGGATGGACTGCAACTTCCGGAGAGCAGAGACTTGAGGGTCGGTCGAGCCTCGGCGAGAACCCGGGTTCTTGGCTTCGTACTTGGTGCCACCGTTAAGTCTAGTGTCCTTGCGCAGCCAGTTGTTGAGCAGGCCGGAGCAGTAGTTTCGCAGCTCCTTGCCGGTTGGGACTTCGCCCGCGTAGCTGATCTTGCGGTTCTCGAAGCCCGACATCAAGACCTCGATCACCGAGTGCTTCTGGTCTCGAGTGAGCTCGACCGGACCTTCGCCCGACAACTCAAACATCCCGGTAATTGCCTGATAGACTGCTTCCTTTTGGTTCAACATGCGACTTGCTCCTTGGTTTTGGGTTAAAGTTAATTTAATTATTAACTTTTTGCTTACATATATTTATAGGATCGGAAACTTAAGTGCGTATCGGTCAGACAGTCGGGCTAGTGCGTAGCGGTGTCAGCTTCTGCCGGAGAGCGTCCTTACTCTCCGGCATAGCCTTCGGGGGTGGTAGATGGCCGGCGCTAGATCCACATTCGCGCCAGCTGCATGCTTCTATGGGTCCGTTAGGACCGGTAGTGGATAGCAGATAACTTAAGCTTCTTGGTAGGAGAACTCGCCGTCGGAGTCGCCTCGCACCGAGCTGAGCATGGTGATCGCTCGCTCGATGTCCTCTCTGGTACCGTAGAGCGTGAGCACCACGGTGGCATTTACGGACGGGTCATGGGAGTAGAGCACGTCGTAGAAGTTGCAGCTGTTCGCTGGATTTACCTCGGCCGAGTGCACTGCATTTTCTACAGGAAAGAATTTACTCATCAAAGCTTCTCCTTTATAGGTATTTATGGGATCGGATAAGAGGTGACCCATCCGTGGGTCGAGGGGTAGGATTACTTGGTCAGCATGTTGAGCAGCTCTTTAGGCAAGTTCTTGAAGTCGGCTTCAGTGAACTTGGTCCGCTCGGGCTTCTTGCCTCTAGTTCCCTGGTCGACCCGGTCGATCTTGCCGCCAGCTGCAAGGAAAGCCTCGCGCTCGGCTTTGATGATCTCGGCTCGCTCCACCTTAGTTTTACTCGGTCTCACCATCATACGTTCCACTCCTCACTCAGTAGGTTAATATAACTTAATTATTATATTTCCCCTACTTATATATATATATGGGATCGGAACGAGGTTGGGGGATACCAGTCGGGCGTAGCAGTGTCAGGCGCATGGTGGGTGCGGAGCATCCTTGCTCCGCAGTGTGTGCACAGCGTGGTTAGAAGTTAAAGCGAACTACGATGCAGTCACCACCGACATCAGGGATATGCTCGATATCGTGGAGTTGACACAGCTCACTCGCGTCTTCGTTCCAGGAGGCGATTGGTGCATCAAGCTGCTCATCGGTAAGAGATTGAAGATATTGCAGCAGCTCTCTAGCAGACTTTGGTTCAGCTCTCATGTTTCCTCCTTAGATTGTGTTGACTTGATTCACAATATCCTTTAACCACTCTACATAAGTATCTCCTTCATCCAGTTCAACCATTGACTCCACATATGTGATCAACTTATCCACCTGTTCCTCAGAGAACTCAATCTTATACTTACTCATCCACTTACCTCCCATTTATATATATATTCAGAAACATGTGTGACCCATCCATGGGTCACAGGATATTCACTCATGAGACTTGTTGATGATCAACTCCATTATCCACTCATAATCAGAGTATTCAAGTGGAAGTTCCTTGTCCACACATGTGATCAAGTGGTTGAGACCCTCAAGTTCAGGTGTCATGTCATAGTCCACTTCCCTTGATTGGGTTGTTCTGTCATCCAGTTCATTCATGATTATGTTGATGATGATTTCCTTCACTCACTCACTCCCTTATATAAATAAGTTTAATTAAATTAATTTTTAATTATCTTATTTACAAGTATTTATAAGATCAGAATATAGTTGGGGGATACCAGTCGGGCGTAGCAGTGTCAAGTGAACTTCATGTTCACTCAACACTTGATTTATTTAGTTATTAGTTTGATTTGATTGTTAAGGTGATTAGGCCTAACTCAATTGTGATTTGATAAGTTAAACCCATTTCATAAAGAGTTATTGAGCCAAGAAGTAAGGGATTTTGTTGTGGGTGGTATTTTTGTAGTTCTAAGTATAGTTTGTTGTGGTTGATATAAAGATATGAGTTAATTTTTTGAAAGTATATTGAGTTGAATTTGTTTAGTATTGATTTTAAGTTGTATATGTTTTTAATTTGGTAGATATTTAGTGTAAGAGTAAGAGTTTTATTATTCATATTTAATTATAAGATCAGAATAGAAAGCAAGATACCAGCTCGGCGTAGCAGTGTCAGCCTACTGCTTAAGGATTAAAGCCTTTTGGCTGGAGCTTCCGTGCTCCAGCCGTTGGGCTACTTATCGATCAGAAGCCGAACTTCTTGAGAAGGTCTTGAGGTAAGGCGGAGAGGTCAACCTTAGGCTCAAGTTCGGCGCGTCGCTTATCGATATAGACTTGGATCTCAGCAATCTTGGCAGGATCGGTTTGCATCGACTGCAGCTTCATGAGAGCTTGAAGTTGGGGATCAGTCGCACCGCGTCGTGCACCAGGATTTTTGGGTTGATACTTAGTTCCACCATTCAACCTCGGATCCTTGCGAAGCCAGTTATTGAGTAGTCCAGAACAGTAGTTTCGGAGGTCCTTGTCGTTGGGAAGTTCACCAGCATAACTGATTCGCTTCGCCTTAAACCCGGTCATCAGCACATTGATCACATCATGCTTTTGGTCTCGGGTCAGTTCGACTGGACCATCACCACTCAGTTCGAACATCTCGGTGATTGCCAAGTACACAGCTTCCTTTTGATTCATCATTCATTCACTCCCTGGTTTGTTTGATTATGAGTTGATGTTAGTATCAGCTCATTTGTAAGTAATTTAATTAAATTTTAATTTAATTATTTTATTTACAAGTATTTATAAGATCAGAATAGAAAACTAGATATCAGCCCGGCGTAGCGGTGTCACCCGACTAAAGCTTTAGCCGAGCCGCAGAGCATCCTTGCTCCGCAGCCCGACCGTTGCTTCGCTAACCTTAGAAGCCGAACTTAGCTTTAAGGTCAGCAGGGAGTGCACTGGTATCGATCTCAACCTTAGGAGTGATCTCCTCGAGTCGCTTATCGATGTAGACTTGGATCTCAGCAACCTTATCAGGATCAGTTTGGATGCTCTGCAACTTGCGGAGAGCGGAGATTTGAGGATCAGTCGCGCCGCGCCGTGAGCCAGGATTCTTGGCCTGATACTTAGTTCCTCCGTTCAGGCGAGTATCCTTGCGAAGCCAGTTATTGAGCAACCCAGAACAGTAGTTCCTAAGTGATTTCTCATCGGGAAGTTCACCAGCATAACTGATTCGCTTCGCCTTAAACCCTTCGACCAGAACACTGATCACATCATGTTTTTGATCTCTACTCAGTTCAACCGCACCATCACCAGATACATCGAACATTCCAGTGATCGCCTGATACACAGCTTCCTTTTGATTCATCATACCGACTTGCTCCCTTGTTTGTTATGATGACCGACATGATCATCATGCTTATCTATATGATCGGTGCATTCAAAATCCCTCTCAGAATTCACCTCTCATAATATCCCTTAGATCGGGGAGGAAAACGGTGCTCCCGAAAACAGGGCCCGGTAACCTCACCTTTCAAGGGATCCCTTGGATCGGGACGGGTACACGCCGCGCCATTTTCGCGTACGCGAGCTTTTTCCTATAAAACAAGGCCCGCTACCCTCTCCCCTAATAGGCAAACACAGGTACCGGTACATTTTTACGGGTATAATATAAAATATGAAAGATATCCGCTCAAGGCTCAACACAGAAATAAGCGTTTTCAACTTCATCGAAAAACAATCCTCAATCCAGTTTGACCGCACCCGCGCCGCCAAATTCAAAAGCCGGTACGCCCTTCTCCGCTCTCTTCTAGATCTAAAGGTTATCAACAAGACCCAACTATCCCTATATCTCCTAGATCATCCTAAAAATAAACTTGGAGCAAACTCTAATGCCGATCAATGATTATCCATATAGAGCGCTTATAAAGCTTCTCTGCAAGCTTAATCTACATTCAGCGTATAAGCAAGCATTACCAAACCCACACGATCCCGACATCTTTGGTACTTCCTGGTTCACGGGGTGACGTATGTACGAACCTAGGTTTACGCAGAAAGGCATCGATCGAGCCTGGGCCCGCCACAACCTACTCGTTTTATTGATGAAGTTCGGCATTAGAATGCCATATTATGATATACGGTAGTCACCACTCAAGTAGGTCAAACTTGTTAAAATTAAAGGTTGCGTTAATACTGCACAAGATGGGCGTCAAACACCCGAACATACAAGAAGATGTATATAACATAATGGGTATATACGTCAGTAGTTATTATTATTACGATAATAAGCTCGGCGTTTTCTCTTACATACCGTAAGCGCTAGATTACCTACCCACTTAAGATATAATCTAGATATGACTAGGTCAAGCGATAAGGTTAAGTATATGCGCGTCCATTTTCACAAGAGGGAGTATTACTGGCTCTTGGTTAAGATGTTAAGCAAACTTAACGTTATAAGCGAGGATAAGTATTTCGCTTTCTTATTTTATATTCCATCAGATATCGAGTTTGACATATGATTCCGTGTTTTCCAAAGTTCATCAAGACGATGTCTCGCGATAGGAACTTCGATATACAGTACGTGTGCGCTGTAACGCTCATGACAATGGGCGTTATCACCGATGAGCAGTTTAAGAAGTTCGTCGTAATGTATATCGCGAATTACGGCGTCGGAACAAGTATGCAAGATGACGCGCACTATGATATATGATGGCTTTCGCAAAAGTTTGCAAGGTAAACATGGGGATAACGCGCTTGGCTCTTGGCATTGGCTCACTCTTGTTCTTTGGAAACTTGGACTTATGGACAGCGATGAGAGATTAACCATAGCACTTATGTTGATTGGTAGGTTGCATCAAAGGGATACAAATGAAGACGACGATGAAGCACGGTGAAGACTGTAGATGCCCATATTGTCTAAGATACTCTATTCACTTGCTGTACCCTAACGGCGGGATGGATAGTTTATCTTATATAGCTAAGTATAACTTGTGTAGCGTTTTGATGAAGTTGCGCGTAGCATCGCATAAGAACGTTGACGCGTATATTCGCGCGGCAATATTCGACGAGGTCTTACTGATGACCTCACACTTTTATTGATATGATTCCAAAAGAGTTAGTAGCATGCGATAGGTTAGTGTGGGTACTGTTCCAGATGAGAGCAGTATCTAAGAGTAATTACATGTTGTTTAGGTTCATGTGCAAAAAGAGACTGGATATCTGGATGCACCAGACAAATAAGGTATAATATATGATGTACGTATATGCACTTAACTTAGTAACTATGCTTGACTTAAACGGGCGGGGGCTCATAGCCAAATAAGAACTATGAGAAACGTTAAGGTCTACGTTGACATGAATGACAAGAGAGATGGATGGATGGCGAGATACATAGTCATGTATGATCTTTTTAGTGTCATGGTAAAGCTTAAGATAATAAAAGACGTCACTATGGTAGACACTAATGACCACAGCTGGACGCACAGGATAAGATTTGGGCAATGAATAGATATATAAGCATATTAAGCTTGCTGATCGTGGGTTTAGCCGGGGGGTGCGCGAGCGTCGAAATGAACCGATCGCACCATATGTTAAAAGTTTGCTCTATTCAGGGCTGTAATATAGTAAACGTGTTCGATAGCTTGTCTTACTGCATAGAGATGAGAGATCAGTTGAGATCTGCTCACAAAGATGTCAGCGCTATATGTGAAGGGTTTAAAGAACCATAATGTCGAGCATATACGATCACGACGAGTCGCACAAGCACAAGATACTGATAGCAAGAAGATTAGCTAAATTAGAGGCTAAAGCAGGATTGTTCGCGATCTTGAAAGCACTCAAGATAAAAGCTGCGACAAAGACAGCTGATCGTTACTGGAACGAGTATATGGCTTTTTTAGGCGATCTGACAAGTAGAGCATACTGACATGGGATTCTATGAAAACATAGACATGTTTCAGGTCATGTCTGCGCTTGATCTTATAGTGATCTTGAGAAAGCTTAATGTAGCAGATGATATATTCTTTGGAACGGTATCTGGACGCAACTGGAACACGTATTACACAGATTCGGATAAGTTTGCGTTGATCAAGAAGAGAGCAATTAGATCATCTTCAGGTCATCTCTTTAAGGTGTAGTTTTTTAGATCTATCTCTTCGTCTATGATGGCATTATGCATTAATACACCTAGTGCTATCTCTAATCTTTGAGGAGGAGTAGGAGGAGATGGATTAAGGAACTCTGGTAAACACATGGCCCTAAACGGACACACTTTACACCTAGCCGCCTTAAGACATTGACCGTTAGTCTCCACTATCTCTTCAAGTATATTTTTATCATCGCTAGACAAAAGCATTTAATTATCTATTATCTTATCTAATTCTAATTGAGCTAATTTTTCTGACGCGGCCCTTTTATATATCTCATCGGCCTCTTCTTCTGAAAGTCCATCGACCCCTAAAGATTCAACGCAGCTTATAAATCTACCGCTTTCATATCTATCTAACTTAGATAACGGACAAGTACGGCATATACTTATAGTGGCCCATGAAGCACAGCTGCCGTTTTCTTCTATAATTCGTTCGAGAATCTGTTTCTCTGTCATGTTGTCTTTGTCCATATATATATACATTATAAGCTATTTTTTAATTAGTTAACATCGCGGTATAATTAAAACATGAGCATGGACAAACCAGGTAATGTATATCCTCCACCAGCGCAAGCGCCGACATCTACGCCGTCGCCGATGCCACTTTACATACCAGATCCTAGTATCAAGGGAATAAATTTTGATCAGTTGTTGAACCAGAGAGGAATAAGGTTCGTTCACTCTAAGGCTGTTCCATGCCCCAATATATTAGATGTAGACAACAATGCTCACTTACCTGACTGTGAGCACTGTGATGACTCAGGCATACTTTACTACGGTGAGCAGGAAATATGGGGTATCTTTACAGGTAACTCTATAGAGAAAACGTTTGAAGCCCACGGCGTATGGGAAGTGGGAACCGCGGTAGTAACACTACCAACCGAATATCCTAATGGAGAACAGGCGGACTTTAATACTTACGATAGACTAGTAATACCAGATTTTACTGTAAGAATGTGGGAGATGAAGGAATACGAGGCGAGACCTAACGGCAGGCAATCTCTTAGATATCCGGTAAAAAAGGTAGAATTTGCTTGTTCGATATCTAACGGCGTAAAAAAGATATATCAACCAGGTGTAGACTTTAATATAACTCCCGAAGGCGACATACAGTGGATAGAAGGACAAGAACCTTTTTATGACTCCAACATAGATAGGGGTGAGGCTATAATATGGGCGTTTTACTCTAATCCTGTATATGTAGTAGTTCAATGTTTAAGAGAACTTAGAATAACACAAGAACTTGTAAATGGGCAAAAAGTTGCAAAAAGACTCCCTCAACAGCTTTTAGTGCGCAGAGATTTTATGGTTGGCGCAGGGGAAAAGATAGCAAATTCTCAGGGTTAACTATAAAATCGAGTTATAATGTATACTGTACAACGGATCACAGGAGATAATCTTTAATTATGCCACATGCGGTTTCACGCAGACAGTATAGAATGATGCAAGCTATTCTTCATGGCAAGAAGGTAGATCAAGGATCTCGTGGTCGTCCTCCTAAAGAAGTAGCGAGAAAATACATAGAAGCAACAGGCAGTGCTAAAGATCTTCCAGAGCAAAGCGGAGAAGATAGAGGCGGAAGCTGGACAGACAAGCATCACGCTAAACATCATAAGAAGGAATCTAAGAAGCACGGCGGCAAAGAATCTTCTAAGGGCAAAGAACATAGATCTAAATCTGCTCACCATCTTAAAGAGCATAGAAAAAAATTAAAGAAAGCGTTTGAAGAGTTTTATAAGGGCAGAGGAAGAGCTGTGGCAACCCTTATAATAAATTCTGAAAATAAGGTATTATTAGGCAAACATAACTCGGGCAAACTCGCTTTTCCTGGTGGTCATTTAGAACCAAACGAAGGTTTTGAAGACGCTGCGCTTAGAGAAATGCACGAAGAGGCCGGAGTGTTAGGCAGAATAACGTCTGAGATATACAGGGGTTCCATCGAAGGTAATGAAACCGTAGTGTATCTTGCTGAGATTGCTAAGGGTAAACCTAAAGATACTACATCTGACGACGGCAAAGAAAAGATGTCGAGCTGGAAATGGTATGACATATCTGATATACCATGGGACAAATTACGAAATTGCTGTTTAAAGCCCCTTAAACAATTTATCGATCAAAAGCTCGGCAAGTCCTTAGAAGGCTTAGTGGCGTTAGAAAAATTAGAGAAGAACATAATACGTCAAAGAGGCGATGCAGTATTCGAAGTATCACACGGCGACGCACTAAAGATAGTTGGCAACGGTGTCTTTAGAGCTCTTAAGAAAGCCGTAGAAGACATGGAAGATGAAGATTTTAAAGATCTTAAGTTTGACAGCCATGTTATATCCATAAGAAAACACATGAACGATGTGTATTCTGGTCGCGTATCTGACGGACATAAAGTTGTATATCAATTTACTAACAAATCCCTTCCTGAGCTCGCTGTAGCTCTTATGAGCATATTCGAATGGTATCTTCCTGAAGATGAAAAAGAACTAGAGCTGCTTGACGATAAATCACTTTCAGATGATGCGATAGAAGGTGGCTTAAATGAGCTTATCGATAATTACAAAAAACACAACATAGGTAACATCTACGAAGAGATGGAAACAATACGTCAGCAGCTTAGAAATGGCGTAGCAGTAGATTTACAGCAGGTTGAAACTAAGATATTAAAGCTTTTTGATAAACTAGAAAATGTTGTACACGAAGCCGCAGGAAAACACAATAAGTTGTGTCAAGCGGTTGGAAAAGATCTTGACGAGCTTGAGAGAAAACTTAGAGCACTTCAAGAAAAAATAGACAACGATAATAAAAAACCAGATAAAATAGAAGCCGTATCATCAAACCTATCTAATCAAGATAAGGTTCATAGCGATTTCTATTCTTATTTGACGAAACCAAGAATCGAAATAATGCCCAACGGAAAGATAACTATTTCCTTTGGCGGAGATTGGCAAGACTTAGAAAAAGAAAATTTTCTTAAGGACATGAAGGCCAAAGTAGTTAACAAAAAATAAAATGGTTAACATTACGCTTGAACTTCAATCATTAAGGGCGATATTAGAGTCTAAGGGTTTAGATCCTGATACTGTCGATTCAATAGTCAGTAAAGCTAAAGAAGAGATAAATGGCGCAGTCGAAGAATTAGGCATGTCTGCGCTTGAATCGGCTATTGAAGCCGGCGTAGAAAAAGGATCTGATGAGTTTATAAATCAAGTTATGCTTGATAGAATAGGCGCACAGATCACGACTGAAACATTCAACACATCATTCACCGAGCCATCTAAACCCATGTTGCCTTATTTGCTGCAAGGAGCAAAACCGCTAAAAGACGGAAGTGGCGTTTATAAGGTAATTCCCGTTGGCTCTCCATCGACTTCTCCTAAACCAAGTATCGCTAGCAATATATATGATGCTTGGAAATATGAAAATACAAGAAGAATAGAAGCAGCTAAACAGAATTTTCAAAATATAGCGCCAAGAGGCTCAAAGGCAGAATTTAGAACAGCCACAAGCAAGCAGGACGCTAATACCCAATGGGTTATCCCATCTAAAGAGAAAGATTTTACTGAAGATCTCGGCCAAATAAATGAATCCTTTAGGGATCAATTGAGCGAAAGAATAAGAGACATAATTAAGGAATACGAGGATTCGTTCTAATGTCTTTTGTAATGCCAGAAATAGTAATAAGAAAGATAATAGATCAAGGTATCAAGAATCTTAGAAAAAATAAAGATGCTTTTGATGATTTGTTTGCCATGTTAACTGAGCAAGACTTTAGTTCTGACTATGGCGATGACTATAGAAACAAAATATGGAAATGGTTCTCGGAAACAAAGATACCAGTAATTCAAGCTTGGTCATTTAACGCACAAAAAATACCCTGTATAAGTGTGCATCTAGCTAATGAAACCGAAGATGAGAGTAAGGCCGCTATGAGCGACATAGCGGCGCTTTTTGATAATGAAGAGGGTGAAACTGGAACAGGTGTATTTACCGTGATGGTTGATATAGGTATACATGCTAATAGAGGTGGCGACCATGTTTTGTGGATGTACTATATCGTATCCTACATACTTTTTAAGAACAAGCTCACAGCGGAAAGATTGGGCCTAAAGCTCCACACTTATAGTGCCACAGATTACAGCAAAGATACCATGCACATGGCAGAAAACACGTGGACAAGATGGATAAGATTCAGGTGTACTACCCAGAATTATTGGATGGGTGACAAGTATACTGATATAGGCGAGATAAACGTAGAGCATACTGTAGACGGATCTGACTTAAATAGTTCAGAGGCTGGCATAGTTGCAAGTAAAATAAATGACGAAGATGATAGCGAAGGGGTTAATATTTAACCACTTTTTGAGTGTATAATAAATGTGAGGCTTACATGAAAAAGAAAAAAGAAAAGAATAGAAATCTTTTGAGCTTAGAACAAGAAGGCGTAGAAAAGGTAGACTTTGACACCTGGTATGCACTTAGAAAAGAATCTATACCTAAGCATCATCACAAGGAAGTATTAAAAGCTGATTTTAAAGGCAGAGGATTAAGCGGGGATTGCTCTATGGAAACCTTCGATAGAGCCCTAGCCGCATATGGCATAGTTTTAGGTTAACATTAGCTTATTAAGCATGTTATAATTTATTTACAGAATCTTAGGAGAAAAAGAAAATGGCAATAAACGTAAGTTTTAACGGAGCTACAATATACAAACCAGGCGCTTATTCGAAGGTCTCTATTGATCTCAGCGGTGGTTTTCCTCTTAGCCCGACTGGCCTTGTAGCGATACTTGGGGAAGCAGATGCTGGTGCACCTGGGGCTTCTGAAGTAAACATCGCAAATAATGTATTTAGTCCAGAACAGCTTCCAGAGATAAAGGCAAAATATGGCAGAGGTCCAATAGTTGACGCGTGCAACCTTTTGTTTGCTCCTGGCTCTGATGGTGCAATACCAGGCGGAGCTCAAGCTATATACATTTATAAAACTAACGCATCTGTTAGAGCTTCTCTTGCTCTCGCTGGTTCTTATGGTACAGTTCAAGCAAGAGAATGGGGTGTAGGCGGAAACAGAATAACTCTTAAGATAACTGGCTCCGGTGCTACTAGAAATTTAACGCTCTCTCAAAAAAGAGATTTGCTTGTAGAAACTGCAACCGTTGGTGGTAATGTACTTGTTACTGTAACAAATGCTACTGCTGGTTCTACTGTTTCTATAGACGATAACAACGTTGTTCTTTTTAACGGAACAAGCTCTGTTTCTCTTCCTAAGGCAAGTTTTGGCAGTGTTGCCGATCTTGCAGAAGCAATTAATTTGATCCCTTCTTGGAGCGCAGTTTTAACCGCAGGACAAGATTCAAGACAATCGGTCAATGTTCTTGACCACGTATCTTCTCTTGACGCCGTTTCTGGTGCAGCTCTTAAAAAAGATGCAGCAGAAGTTGCAGCCTTCTTTGAGGCATCTAGCATAGCATCTCTTGAATCTGGCGCTAAGGTAGGTTTGCCTGCTGCTCTTGCGGAAGCCGCATTGTCTGGCGGCGCAAAGGGCGCAACTAGCACTTCTGAGATAGTTAACGCTCTTAGTAAGTTTGAAAAAGTAAGAGTTAACTCTGTTGTGCCTCTTATGTCTCGCGATGCGTCAGACGATGCAGCAGACGGACTCACTGAATCTGGGTCTAATTACACTATAGAAGGAATACATCAAGCTGTTAAGACACATCTTAGCTTGATGGCTACTACTAAGAAGAAATCCGAAAGACAAGGATATCTTTCGTTGAAGGCCGATTACGCTGATTGTAAACAAAGAGCGCAAGATCTTGCCGCGGCAAGAGTTCAGCTTGCAATTCAAGATGTTCGTCAGGCTGATAGTGATGGCGTCATAAGATGGTTTCAACCTTGGGCCGCAGCTTGCTTGCTCGCAGGCGCAAGAGGCGGATCGCCAATCGGTCTTCCTATGACCAATAAATATTTCAATATGAGCGGCATACGCCAAACAGGGCAATCTATGTCAACCGCAGAAGCGGATATAGTTCTCGACTTTGATCCTGATACTCAATATGATGATGCTATATCCAGCGGTATAAGTTTCTGGGAAAGACCGCAGTCTGGCGGATTTCGCCTTGTAGTCGATAACACTACTTACGGAAAAGACGGAAACTGGGTATATAACAGAGCTAACGTTCTTTACGCTGCCGATGTTCTTGCATATGATTTCAGAAATCAGCTTGAAAATCTTTATGTCGGTGTTAAAAACACCGTTAGTGCTGCAGAAGTTAAATCTACTTGTGAATCTATACTTACAACGTATTTAACTCAAGGTATTACTGTAAGTACTGCAGATGCTAAAAATGGCTTTAAACAACTCGTAGTGCAGATAAATGGCAACACGATAAACGTTTCTGTTGTTGTTAAGTTAGTAGAAGGAATTGATTTTGTTCTCGCAGATATAACCCTGCAGAGAGCACAGCAATCCGCTTAAGATATTAAGGCCGGGCGTTATGCCCGGCCTTTTTTCATGAAGGTGTAAACATGTCAAATCGCCCAGACTGGTCTCAGTGGATATTGCAAAAGAACAACGAAGCTAAGCAAGAAGAGCTTAGAAAGAGCGATTCTGTTTGTAAAAAATGCAATAAAGCTAAATGTAAATGCCTTAAAAAATCTAAAGACATGGCAGGCGATAAAGTAGACTCAAGTATGTTAATGTCTGAACTTGAATCTCTTGAGCATCATATAAAAGAAATAAGAGAGCACATAGATCAAGCAGAAATTGCTCCTGATTGGGTTAAAGCTAAGGTTTCAAAGGCTGCGTCGGGATTGTCTGATATCGCCCATTATATAATGGGACTAAAGGAAATTAAAAAGGGTGAATCTGCTGAATTAGAAAAAGCCTTAGAAGGAGCAAGAAATCCTAAAAGAGGCGATCCGATGTTCGAACCTACTCATCTTCGCGAATGCGCTACCTTAAGTCATGAAGATGCTAAGAAGAGAGCTCATCAAGTAGTTAATGGTGCCAACGCTAGACCAATTACCAAAAATAGAGCTAGACTAATGATAGATAGAAGCAAAAATGTACCTCATCTTCTTCAGGGGATGACTAACTACATGCTCGCACACCCTAGCGAAAACTTAAAGGTCGGCAGAGGTGTTGGGCCTAGCTTACCAGACGAAAGAGACGGCGGTTCAGAAGCAGCTTAAATTTATTTTAGGTTAGTTTCGAAGTTTAACTCTTTTTGTGTTATAATTATAAAGTTACAATTAAGTAACAAAATAGCAAGGTAAAGGGAACCGCAACCCTAAAGGAAACAAAATGGCAGACATAAAACCATCTTTTATAACAGGCGCGTCAGCAAAGATAACCGTAGGTGGTAAAACTTTCGCATACGCAGCTGACGTATCTTACTCTGTGGCAGTTGACACGATCCCCATAGAAACAATGGGTCGCTATGAAGCTGTGACCAACGAACCAGTTAACTACTCTGTAGCAGGCGAACTTAGCATAGTTAGATATACTAACGTAGCATCTGGTTCAACTGGAAACAATCCCTTTGGAACCGCAGATGGAACTGGAAACGGCGTTAAAGCATCTGGCCTTCAAGGATTCTTTGATCCTGCAAGTATATTAGCTTCAAAGAGCGTAGATATAGTTATATATCAGAAAAAAGCAACAAATACGACTACTGGCAGCGGAGCAGCTAGTAGTTCTGCAGTTGAGACTGTTAGAATAGGAAGAATCATAGACGCAAGAATGAACCGCTTGAGCGGCGGTATCAACAAAAGAGGCATATTGGTTGAGCGCATGAGCTTCGTAGGCATCCTGTTTGACGGCGATGATTTTGACGCAGGTAAGTCTGCAGATAAAGATCTTTCGACCTAATAATTAATGCACAATATTAAAGCCCTGCCAGTAATGGTGGGGCTTTTTTATTTACAGTAATGCGCGACAGTTTTTATGGTATTATTTAGTGAGAGGTCATCGTGGCAGGTGTAAAACCATTTTTTATAACGGGCGCAAATGCAAAGATAAAGATAAACGGTAAAACGTTAGCTTTTTGCACTGACCTTTCTTACTCAATACAGATAGCGCATCAAACGCCTAAGGTTCTCGGCATGTACGAAGGCTCTTCTGTTGAACCGCTTGGATATACTGTATCTGGCTCGTTCAGCGTAATTAGATACACTAAAGATGCCGCAATGGCGACTGGCGCTGATTCTACGCCGTATGGTATATCCGAGAACGACGCGGGTAACGGAGTAGGCAACATGGGTTCTGCATGGGGTGGCAAGTTCGGCGATTTTCTTAATAGGAACGGCATAGGTAACGACGGCAGGACTAACGAAGCACTAAATCCAGGTTTGCTGTCTAACGGTACGACGTTTGACATACAAGTGTATCAAAAGGTTCCTGGGCAAGGTGGCGAGGCTGGAGGTTTCTTTGGCGCTACTCAAAGAACCATAAATGCTGTAAGTGATATATTGACAGGCGGAACCGGCGTAAACGGTTCTGTTCCTGGATTAGTAGGCGTAGCTAACATAAGAAACTGCAGAATAACTCAAGCTGACTTTAGTATATCAAAAAGAGGGGCTGCCATGCAACGCTTTAACTTCGTTGCGCTGTACGCAGACGAAGATAGTTTTGTAGCCGACTTCAGCGGAGTCGGGCAGCAGTTCGAGGGATAATACATGCCAAAGGGTTTTAACAACGTACCGCCTCCAGGTCAAGGTTTACTAGATAACGTAGTTGGCGGAAATATAGGTGGCATATTCTCTACTAGACCTACTGCCAAATACGCAAGCGGCGCTAGGTGCATACTTAAGATAAACGGCGTCATAGTAGGCTTTGCATTTGGCATCTCATGGAGAATAACTACAGCCGTGACAGAGATCAACGCCATAGATGATCCTTTCACCAATGAGTTAGTTCCAACAAGATGCAGAGTAGAGGGATCTATATCCGCTCTTCACATACCTGGAGTTAGTGCCGGTACTAAAGGCTGGCAAGCCAATGCTTTATCCTTCTTGTTTCAAAAATATATACAAATAGAAGTTAGAGATTCAAAGACAGACGAAGTTTTATTTTTAGCTTCTAAAGCCATGATAGTCTCAAGGCAGGAAGAGATAAGAGTGGATCAGCTAGCCAACGTGACTTTGACTTTTCAAGCCATAGGTTGGCAGGATGAAAAGGTCCCGACTATACCTGAAGGATATACTTCGGACGGTAACTCAAACAATTCTCAAATCGGACAACCTAAAAAGACGCCAGCTGCAAATTTCAACGATATCACTCTCATGCCTACTATGGGTGGCACGATGAAAGGTTAATTTTATACACTTTTTGATATCTTTACCATATTAAGGTATAATTAAAAAGAGGTTTATTATGGATTTACCGAACAAGGAACATGTTTTTGATTTTCAGCACACTGGTATAGACACCGGTAAAAAATACGAAGGCAGATTTACTGTCTTATGCGTACTCAACATGGGACAAAAGCATAAACTAGAGCTTGAAAAAACAAGACTTCTTGGTAATTATCAAAATCCAACAGACGGTCTTCTTGGTATGGCTATAATTTTAGCAACTCTTAGAACCAAGATAGTTGATGCACCTGAATGGTGGAAACAAAGCGTAGGCGGTACTTTAATAGAAGACGAAGACGCACTAGTAGCACTTTTTGATAAAGTAGCTGCAGCCGAGGAAGAATGGCGCCAGAAGATGAAAGAGAAAAGTCAGAAAGCGCAAGAGACTTTACAAGCTTAATAGATCAGATAAGAACCGTAGCAGCAGCTAACGCACGTTCTGATCTCTCTGACGAAAAACAATTAATACTTTTTCTTCAAAGTTGGTGGTCTAAAACTTATAATAGGCCACTCAAAGATCCTTTATTGCTTTCTTATACATTAGAAGAACTTCTTTATGAATTTTACGACAAAATAGAGCGTAAAAAGGCAGAACAAGAACGAGTAAACTCAGAAAATGATAAGATAGAGGCAGACAAGGAAAAAGAGGTTCTTGATTGGGCTGAAGAGGAAGAAAGAAAAGAACTCGAAGCTTTAAAAAAAGAAGCTGGTAATAAGCAAGAAATAGATCCAACCAAAGATCCTGATAACGTCGCATGGATGGAAAAACAGTTACAGCAAGGTAAAGCTATTTTTGGTGAATCATTTGGCGAAGATATAGAAGAAAGTTTTAATGAGTAATTTTTATGGCCGATAATGACGACGTCAATAAATCAAAAAACATAAAACCAGTCAACGGTAATCCTGACGATTATGCGACTAGAGGAATTAGCGACGTTGACAGGATACTAGAAAAAAGCCAAAGAAGTACTGGCCAAGAAGTCATTAAAAGTAAAAAATTAGCCGAGCACGAAAGAAACATTGAAAATATTAATACGGCTATAGAATCCGGTTTCTATCCTTCGTGGGCACTTAAAGATTTTCAAAAAGAAAAAGTAAAATCAACAATACAAATAGCTAAAATTAAAGATCAGCTGTCAACACAAGATACTTTAAGGCAAGAAAGAAGCATAAATGAATTAGGATCTTCCGTGCGCGAGTATTTTTCTTCTTCTTCGGTGAATGGTTATCGTCAAGAAATCGCAAGAACAACGTTTGCTCAAGACTTTGGACGCCAAATGATGAATTTGTCGCCTAATGAATTAGAACAAAAAAAGGCAAGATCTGCTGTAGCTAGAACTCAATTAGAAAAGCAAGCAACGAATCTTGCAGAGAGAGTCGCATCTGGAGATATTGGGGCTAAACAAGAATTAGAGGCGGTATATAAAAAGCACGAAAGACAGATAAAATTTGAAGCAGCGATAGACGTAGCAGAAAGAAGACAAAGGGCCGCAGGTTTAGACGTTGAATCGCAAGAAGAAAAATTTTATAAAATTGGTGCTAAAATTAGAGCCGAAAAAAGACAAAGTACGATAAAAGAAGGTATAGCATCTGGGGAAATAAAAACAGATGATCAAACATTGGCAGACCTTAATAAAAAACAAAAGGAATTAAAGGATAAATATTTAGAAGAACAAGATAAGCTTAATAATGCAGTTGGTAAATCAGCGGAAGAAATAAGAACTAATTTAAGTAAATTAAGCACGGCCTTAGAAGAAAATGCTGAAAAAATAAGCGAAATTGAAGACGTAAAACAAAGAGAGCCACAGCGATTTTCTAATGCAGCCAATTATTTAAATTTATTAAGCTCAGGCTTTGGGGCGTTTGGCGGAGCAGCTCAACAACTTCTAGTAGGTCAAAGATTAACGTCGATGCAAAATAATGCGGGTTTTGCTCAATGGGAAAATTTAAAATATCAAACGTATAAGTCTGCTAATGCTGGGGATGTTATGTCTCAGTTGTTACTAGCAGGCTTTAAATCGGATGAAGATTTTGGGGCTGAAGTTAGAGCAGGTCAAATAGGCGCGAATGCGGCTAATGCATTGGGTGGTATTTTTCAAGTAACATCTGGCGCTATTAGAGCCAAACATGCCGCGCTTGAAGAAGTAAACCCACTTGCTCAAAGTTTTGGAACTGCTATAAATGCTACCCAGAATTTACAAGCAGGCGCGATGGATGTGGTTGGCGGCACGGCGTCTTTAGCAGTTCAAGCTGGCGATGTAATTAGAGGCAATTCAACTGGGCAGGCAGATTTGAGCGCAAGACATTTAAGTCTTGAAGCAAGAAAGGCTCTTTACGCTATAGGAGCAGAGCAGCTTCAAGGTTTAAGAGATTTTGGTGTTGGCATGGGGAGCGCCGCCGCATCAATGGGTGGTGCAGCCGGAAGCGCATTCTTGCAAAGAAATTTATCTAAAACAAATATGGTTCAACTGTCTGGGTTAGAAAGAATGAGGGACGCTAGAATATCTCCAGAGCAGATGGCTCAGATGAGTGCTTTTGGTGCACAAGAAATAGGAAGCGCATTTAACGAAGAACAGATTTATGCTGCAAGAGGTTTAGAGAGATCTGGTTTTGGCAATATGCAGACAAACATGCAAAGAATGGCATCATTAGCTGCAGCTGGAGCCAATAATCCTGACAGCAGCCTGAAGTCTGTTTTAGAGGCCGCATTTTCAAAATCTCTTGAAGGCTCTAAGGTCCTAAATGAGATGGTTGAATATACAGGGGCGATGGCATCTCAATCGGTCGGTAGACAAATGGGACTTGATGTTACGGCGGAAGCTGCGCAATTATTAAGCGCTGGAGTCGACCCTAACGCTAAAAATAAAGAGGTTGCTCTTTCTTTAGCTGCAACCTCCGCAGAAAAAATGCGCCAAATAAGTACAGATACCGGCGTTAATTATTCTGCTATGGCTGCCACAGCAAGAATAAGTAAAATGACCAAATTATCTGGCGTAGAAGCGATAATTGCTCAAAAAATGACTGACGAAGATCTTATAAAACTTCAAAATACTAAAGACCCTGAAGAAATAGGAAAAATGCTCTTTGAACAAGGCATAGATGTAAAAAAAGGCGAGGAAACGGGATTAGTAAAAAAATTAGTAAAGGCTAGACTTATAACAAATCTTCAGATGGGTTCTGGTGGAATAGGGTTGGGAGTAGACGCTGAGGCACTGGCAGATAAAATCATGAGTGGTAAAGAAATATCACGCGAAGAGGAGCTGTTATTTAATCAGGCCGCAAGGATTTCCGGCGTCGGAATTGGGTCACAGGCACGTAGAGCTTCGACTGCCATAATCAATAAAGAGCCAAACGCAATAGGCAAAGAAAGAGCAGACAAAGCTTTAAGAGGAGAAGCGGGCGACGAGCTAATGAAAACCCTTGACGACATGCGAACTCAAGGCTTTAAGCAATTAAGCGCTGCAGCCTTAGAAGCTACAGCCGGTTTCAAAAATGCGACTGAGGCACTTAAGGCATTAGGGCTTTTAGCAAAAGAGAGTGAAAAAGCCGTAGATGGAACAGAGCGTAAAGCTAAAGAAGCTGCAGCAAAATCGGTTGGAGAGTCAGGAAAAGAAACACTATTATTTAATGAATCCGTTAACGATTTCTCAAAAGCAGTAGATAAACTAGTAAAAATGTCGGGCATGAGTAGAGGCGAAAATGCAGACTATGTAAACTGGTTGATGGCTAGAAAAAGCACCAAAATAGGTACAACAGATTAAAGCAATATGGCTAACTTTAAAATTAAAACTCCTCATGCTGCTATAATAGTATGGAACTATGTAGATAGAATATCTGCAGATGGAGTAACTAATTTAAATAAGATAGAACCTAAAATAATAAGCACTATTTCATGTATTTCTATTCAAATTGCAAAAAGCAAATCTAATCCAGTTGGGACCTTTGAGATAGTATTAGCTCCATCCAAAAATTGGCTTTCTACCTTAACTGCAGGTAGCTGGTGCTGCATATTAATGTCAAATAGAAAAATAACAGAAGATGACATAAAAAAGGCTAAACCAGATACGCTTAAAATGATAGGCAAGATAGAAAGCGTAAGGCTAGAAACTAGGCAGAACAATGACACAAGGCAAACTAGATATGTGGTAACTGGCGTCGATTGGGGTTATATTTTTAATAACAATATATATATAGATAATTTAATAGGCGCCGGCCAGGACCAAAATCAACAAAACGCTTTAGCTATAGCAATAACAAACGCAAGCACTGGAAACGGTAATTCACCCAAAAGCTTTTCAATAGATAGCAACCTTAAACAAGTAATAAGCATATTTGGGCAATCCTGGAAAGGCACAAAGGCAGTTGGAGATGATATAGGTAGATTGGATAAATCTGTTTATAATTTTTCCATACCTGCCGACATGGCTAATTTTTTAGGTTTAGTAAACGCTCAAGATGAAAAACCTAAAGACGTTAATATAAACAACATACTTAAATTAGTGTCTGGTAAACTTATTGATAAAGATAAGTATGATGGTAAACCTAGAGCTGAAGGTTTTTTAGATCCATTTGGAATGCAGGGAACAAATACTTTTTGGCAAATACTACAAGACAATAGTAACCCAGTCATTAATGAAATGTTTAATGATATGACTTGGACATCAAAAGGGCTTTCTTTAACGTTATTCAATAGAATTAAACCGTTTTCTTACAAAAACAAATATAGCACAAAAATATCTCTTAGGTCTGATTTTAAGAAAATTAAAACACATAAAATAGACTCTGTTAACGTAATATCCATATCCGCGGCAACCAATTGGCGAGATAAATACAACTTTATAGAAATACGACCCGCGTTTCCTGATTTCTTTATGTTAAACAACATGATAAAACAAAAAACCCAAGAATTTGATTCTAAGGCCTTTAAAAGAGAAGGTTTTAGACCCTTAATAGTGAGCACCAAACAGTTTCCTGTTGGAAAAAAAAATGACAAAACGCCAGTAAAGCTAGATCTAGAAAAACTTAAAATTTGGGCAATGTTATTAAGAGAGTGGTATTTTGATAATCACAGGCTGTTAAATGGATCTATTTCAATGACCGGAACAACAGAATACATTGGCGTCGGAAATAACATAATGGTAGAAGCGCACCTAATTAACCCTAATTTAAATTTTACTAAGAACGTATATGAAAGCAAAAATAAGGTGTTTCTACTTGCTCATGTAGAAAACATTAGTCATTCATTTAGCGTTGATGAAAACGGCGGCAGAGAATACATAACCAATATTCAATTTGTTAGGGGAATTTTTGTAAACGAAAATAACGAACTCATAGGAGATGCTTCCCTGGATAAACTGTCGGATAGTTTAACTAACGAAGAAGACATTAATTCAAAAAATATTGTAAACGTGCTTAAAGAGGAAGATTTAGAGAATTAGTATGTTTTCTCGCATAATAAAAGACAGTTCAATATGGAGAGATGATACCAGTTTTTCTCTACATAATCATTCAGATACCCAAATAAGAATTGGTGTGATTATAAGACCACTAAATGAAGAAGACACGAACGAATTAAGGTATTTAGTTGAAGTATATAGATTAAACAGCAAGCTATTAGTAAATTGTAAAATGCTAAGAAGATTTGGCGGAATTTACAACTATGAAGATTTTGTATCAAGAGGATACAATATAGATGACAATAAACTAGAAGACAGTGCTTTTGAAACCAAGGCTGGAGATGTAGTAGTAGTAGCTTTTTTGAATGGACAGGCTAGAGATGGAATTATTTTAGGTGGCTTAAATCATGCTGCAAGAAAAACTAGTATACTAGCTAAGGACGGTCCACAATATAAAAGCGAATTTAACGGAATAGAAAAATCTATAAACAAAGATGGTGAATACAAGGTAACATTTAAAGGACAGCCTACCAATTTAAATAAATTAAATGACCATCCATCTTCTCAAATACAGCCGCCAACGTACGACGAGGAAAAAGGAACTAGTTATTACAAGTTTTCAAAGGATGGAAGCTTTGAGGTAAGTGATAATGCCAAGAAAGATACACAAAGTTTTAAAATAGACAAGACTAACGGAACAATAGAAATACTGGGTGGAAAAATATCGTTAAAATTAACAAAATCCACTGAATCAGTGATTCTTAAAAACAAAGAAACATTAGTAAACACAGAAAACAAAATAACAGTAAACACAAAAATTACTCAGGTAAATTCTTCGGAAAAAGCATCTATAAAGTCGCCTAAAATTGCTATAGGCAAAGAGGGTGTAGAGTTATTAGATCAATTAGCTAAATTAATCGATGCCTTAGGCAAGGTAATGCCCATATCTCCTGTTGGACCATGCACTCCACTCATGAGCACCGGTCAGTGGTCTCAAGTTGAACAAATAAAGGCGAAGATCAAAGAAATAACTGGCACTTTTTAAGTTATTTGGCGTTATAATTAAGTTATGGCTAATTTTTATACATTAAGCGATATATTTGGAAAAGGTAAAGAAAAACCTATTTCGCAAAATAACGGCGCAACCAGCGGAATAGGGGTTAAAAAGCAGACGGCTCTTGATCTTTATGGCTATGATGTCATAAAAGAGAATTGGTTTACTTCAAAGCCATATGCTTTTAGATTTACGCCCAAGGATGAAAAAGAGGGAGCAATAACAATATATTTACCCATATCTCCTAGTAATTTGACCATAACGACAAATTTTGCCACTAATATAATAACTACACTCTATGGAACCGTCGAAGAACATTCGCCCGTAAGATATTACGACATATCTATAGAAGGAACAACGGGTATGGCCCCAAAATATGTAGAGCCAGCATTAAAAAATGGCGTTCCAATTAAAAAAGACGGTAGACAAAGTGCAACTGTAGATATCGGAATAGGGACAAAATTAGGCGGTTTTTTTCAGAACACATTAAGGATAATAAATAAAATTAAAAATCAAGCTAGTGAGTTAACTAAAGATAATACTGAAGAAACCGGCGTGTACCTTAATAATACTGGTTATTTAGCCTTTCATAATCTCTATAGATTTTTTTTAAAATATAAGAAAGAAGTGTCCAGTGATGTAAATTCAACGCAAGCGTGGCACCATCACCCCTTGACATTTTTAAATTATAAAGATAACAATCAGTATGATGTTGTTGTAAGAAGCTTTACGTTAAGAAGAAGTGCAGAAAATCCCATGCTTTATTATTATAATATAACCTTGAGAGCATACAACTTAAAGACCATAGATGAAAAAAATATGGGTCTTGATACTCAAGATAGACTTAAAGAATTAGGTTTAAGTGGCGTTGATTCGTCGACTTTTTTAAGCAAGGCCAAAAACACGGCCAATAAAGTCAAGGGAATATTGGGGCCATTAGGAGCAGGGATTAACACACTTGGAAGATAATGACACAGAGCACAGAAGCGCTTTTAGCGTCATCAGAATTAAATCTTTGGTACAAGGTAAGAGGCGGAGACGATCTCAAGCTGTCTGATATACCAGAGATAATTCCGTTAAGATGGACTTATTTTAAACAAAATTGGGAATTTATTAAAAAGTCTATCATCGATGACGCCAGCTCTTATGGCGATCCAGATTTTCTTAATGAACAAGTCAAGCAGTTTTCTGATTTTATAGCGAGTCAGAGAAACTCACCGTCTAAGATAAATCCTTTTTCAGATGGTTCTATACTGCATAGATATTATGCTGTTTTTGACTCTATAAATATTACTAGCATACCGTTAACAATAGAAGAAGAAAACATAATTGAGGCAAGAACAAGAGAAGTTCAAGCTTTTTCAAAAAATGATTTTCTAAGAATTAAAAAAAGATTAATAGACTATAGAGACAGTATAGCTGACATATCGAATCTAAAAGACGATACATATAATTCTGTATACAACAGAAGTTCAATATCTTCTCAATTTAATGCGACAACTGTTGACTTGAACTTAATGTTATCTATGCAAGAAAATATAGCATCGGTTGATTTTTTGCTCGCTAATCTTTTTAACGTCGACTCTGTTCTTGATCCTTTTGCCCTTGCTAGAGCTAACGCAAACAACCCAGAAATTAACATAGGGCAATATAACTCTGGTAGATTAGTTAAACTGAATTATGGTGAAGATCTTCAAAGTCTAGCGTATAGATATCTAGGATCGGCAGACAGCTGGATAGATATAGCTATAGCAAATGGCTTAAAAGCGCCATACATAGATGAAGTGGGCGAAAAGATACCTCTATTGTCTAATGGCCAGTCAAATCAATTAAACATAGCGGCTACAGACATAAATGGAAACTTAAATATAGATAAGTTTTACATAAATCAGGTTGTAATATTGCAGTCTAATCTTGAAAATTTTCCTGAACAAAGATCTATAGTTAATATAAGACAGATACCTATCTCCAATGAGATAATACTAGAACTTGATGGCGAGCCAGATTTAAATAGATACAAGATATTCGATCAGGCACATATAAGGGTCTTTAAACCCAACACAACAAACAGTTCGTTTTATATACTTATCCCTTCTAATGAACCGTTAGAGGACACAAGACAAAATGAAGTTCCATGGTTTTTAGCTAAAAGTCAAGCTGATGAAAAGAAAGCTGGCATAGATCTTCTTATAGATGGAAACGGCGATATAAACTTTAATAATAGCGGCGACTTAGAATTAAGTTACGGTCTAGAAAATGCGGTTCAGGCCATAAAATTAAAATTAGTAACAGAATTAGGGTCGCTCAGATATCATCCCCAATATGGACTAATTAATGTCTCCGGTAAAGATAACAGCGACATAGATACAGTAAAAGCTCAAATAATAGAGTCATTGACCCAGCAAGTAGAAGCAGATTCAAGATTTAGCAACATAGAGACCTTAGATGTTAGATACTTAACCCAGCAAAACGATCCTAATATGGCAACCTCATTTGGGATAAGTATGTCTGTAAAGATGGCCGGAAGCGATACGGTAATTCCTATAACTTTTAGCATATATAAGTGAATGCATTGCTATTAATGTAGTAGAATATAAATAAGACTTGTCTTATTTAGGACTTAACTGCAATAGCGTGTAGGAAGTATGTATGGCTGTAGAAATTAAATCGTTTAACCAGATACTTGGTTCGATGGTTAGAAAAATAATGAGCGAAACCCCCGTAAACGATATAAACACGGGATCGGTACTTCTTTCGCTTTTAGAGGCATGTGCTTCCAATGACTTTGAAAATAATACAGCTATATTAAACGTATTAGAGCTTCTTAACGTAGATGCGATCAAGAATAACGATCTAGATGCAAAAGCCGCTGACTATGGTTTAACTAGAAGAACCGCAGTAAGAGCATTTGGGCAAGTTACTATAACTAATTCAAATATAACTAAAAGAAGCACAAGTCTTTATGTAATTAAACCAGCACCCATATCTGGTCAAACATCTCTTTATGTTACCAGTGCTGCTGGATGGGCATCAAGTGGAAATCTTTACATAGGAAGAGGAACAGAATCGTTTGAAGGTCCAATAGCGTATACGTCCATAGATATTTATCCTACGTACGCAAAGATAAATCTTGCTTCTGCTCTGCAAAAAGATCATTTGATATCTGATATTATTGTAGATTCTCAAGGACAGCCGGATAGACTTATATCAGCTGGAACAGTGATAAAAATTCCTGCAAACAGTCAATCTCCAGAGGTTGCCTTTTCTACGTTAAGAGACGCCGTAATTCCTGCCGGAGAGGATTCTGTTGCGGGCGTAGATATAATTGCAACAAATGCGGGATCTCAGGGCAATGCTCAGATAAACACTATAACTCAATTTCAAGCAGCACCGTTTCCAGGTGCTACAGTTACAAATCCTTCTTCTCTTTCAAGCGGCAGAGACATAGAGACAGATACAGAGCTTAGAAATAGAATTAAATCATATACTATAACACTTGCGCGCGGAACTGCACCATCTATAATTTCATCTGTTGTAGGTGTATCTGATTCTGATGACAATAAGCAAGTCGCATCAGCTGTCATGACAGAGCCAGTCAAGATTGGAGATCCTTCTATACTTTATATAGATGACGGTTCGGGTTTTCAACCCTCGTACGAAGGTCAATCTGTTGATATATTATTGAATAACGCAAACGGATCTGAAGAATTCTTGCAACTTGCAAATTTCCCTGTTACTAGACCTCAGCTCGTAAACAGTGGAGAAAGCCCATACACATTACTTGACTCTATGCAGCTAAAAGTAATAGTTGACGGTGAAGAAGAAATAATAACTTTTACTGCTTCTAAATTTGAGAACATATCGTCTGCGACTATATCTGAAGTAATAATAGCCATAAACGATCAATCTGTCAATTTTAAGGCTAGACTTGCAAATAGTTCTAAAAACATATTATTGTATCCTGTTGCGCACGACGCCGAAACTATACAGGTCAGCGCTCTTAAAGAAGGCGACGTTGAACTTCTTTACGCTAACAGCATACTTAAGTTTCCAACAAATGAGATATCTTATATCTCTTTGTATCAAAACAGCACTAGATTGAAGGAAAAAACTAAAACGGCTTCTATAGAATCTGTGCCATATGGACAGTGGAATATAGATACTGTCGGTAACTTAATAATAAGCGTTGATGGAACTCCTGCACAAGATAGATATTTTACAATAAATGATTTTATTGGCGCTTCTTCTTTTTCTTCTTTAACTTTAGAGCAATGGGTTCAAGCCATTAACTTAAAATTTGCTGGCTTAACAGCGAGCTCAACGCCAGCACAAACATTAAAAATACTTTCTAATAAATCTGGATCAAAATCAAGCTTAACAATACAGGGCGGATCTTATGTAAATAAATTATTTGCAGGCAAGGATCTAGATGTTCAGGGACAAGATTCTCAGTTTGAACTTAATAGACAAACCGGAAACATAAGAATATTGACGGATATAGCTAGCGGTGATGTTATAACTGCTGGTGTAGAAGATGCTAAGGGTTTTATTGTTTCCACGGCCACTAATTCCGGCACTTACAATGTTGCATCAGATGATCTTGGAAGACCGGCAGATGTAGTTTTTGTAGTTGATTCTACTTATTGCGATGTTAAGGCATTACCCATCACGGTTGGCACAGAGATCACGATAAATGACATGGGATCTAACGTAATGAGAGTAAAATCATCTTCGTTAAATTCCTTTGCTAAACTTTTGCCAGGCGATTTTTTATACATAGTTAAAAGAACTGACTGGATAGACGAAGATAACTGCGGTCTATATAAGATAGTTTCTAAGGGCGATCATACAGCCGCTGGAGTAGACTCATATGTTGAGGTTCTTAATTCTAGCATATTAGATAACGATACTGTAACGATATTAGACTCTAACGACATTAAGGCCTTTAGAACAGATGGATATCCTCAAATATGGAGAGGAGCTCTTGTAACTACACCTGCAGCAGAGCCGCTGTTAGGAATAGTTAATTCCCTCAACAATAATCTATTGGGCGTTAAAGCTAAAATCTTTAGATCTAATTCAATAAAAATAACATCTTCAGCTGAAGAAGGTGGCAGTATAGCTATACCTGTAAGTGTTGGCAGCGCAGCGAACTTGTTCTCCGAGACACTCACTAATAGAACTGGAAATCCTTCTCATATAGCCAATAAGGTGTCTAACAAAGAATTAACAGGCCCATTTAAAAGAGATACATCGGTTGATACATGGTTAGGTAGGCACGCTTATAGCGAAATTAAGGCAAATATTTCTCTTAATTCGTCGCCTTCAACCCCGCCGTATTCATCCACCTATTCAGAAATTTTAAATTCTCCTTCTTTCTCTAATTCAAATATAAGTAGTGCTGACGTAATTAACTTTATAAATGGAAACAACGACGGTCAAACAAGATCGATAAAAAGCAAAATAAACGCGTCTTCCATAGGAACTCAGCAAGGCGTAATGAGAACCGAGCTAGATCACATAGTGGGCGATGAAGTATTGCTTACAGATTCTTTGAAATTTGCAGCAGACGACAGCATAGTTTATATAATAGACAATGATGCGACTAATAAAACTGTGGATATTAAGATTTCAAGAACCGCGCAAGTTAATTCTGGATCAGGTTTAACTTCTTTTATTCCAACTAGTACAGAATTCTCGGCTAACGATGTCGACAATGAGCCAGGTATAGACTTCTCAAACTTGAACGTTTGGGGACAAACATTAAACAACACCGACTTTAGTGATTACGCAGTATTAATGCGCGCAAGAAACTGGTATTCAACCGGAGGAGTAAGCGGTGCTGGCGGAAAGATGGTAATCAGGGCTAATGATTATGGTTCAAACGGAAACAAACTAAGATTCAATATAAAATACCCTAGTTTTGCTGATCAAGCCAGCTCTGTGGCATTGAAGAATACTCCTTCCTGGAGTTCACTCTCTTACTATTTTGGATCTGGGCCAAATGTTATTACAGGCCTATCAACAAATGATACCTTATCTGTGTCTGGTCCTTATCCAGACGTGTCTACAAATTTTCCAAATGGTGCAACTTCAAGCGGCAATTATTATGACTATACGTTCTCTGCGGGAAGTTTAGTTGGTGCTCAAGTAGGCAATATATTAAGCTTGTTAGATTCTTCTGGTGTTTCCACATTTAATCGGGGTCAATTTAGGATAGGAGCAATAAGCGGAAACACGGTGAGGGTTTTTAATTCAAGTGCTTCAACAACTTCCGCTGGATCACCAGAGACTATAACCATTACTACAATTAATGATATAGTTGGAACTAAAACAGCTGTCACAATAGACGTTATTGCTAGTTCTGTTGCACAGTTAGATGGCAAGAGCATACAAATATATGATAATAAGGGAATGGTAAATCTGTGGTTCGATGTAGATAACAACAACATCACTGAGCCTTTGTTTTTGCCGCCGCCAACTAGATCTATAAAAATAGCGACTATTTTAAGCACAGACACAATTGATCAGGCTTGTGCAAAAATAGCTGATTATCTAAAAAATGATCCAGCGTTTGAAACAGTTTATGCTGCTGGACCAAGTGTTGTATATAGTCTAGCTCAAAATGGGCCGGCTCCAGCACCAACACACGGCACATTTCCTCCTTTGTTTTCAATAACTAATTACCCTGGTTTGCCAGACATATCGATAGACAAAAAATATTTTTTGCTGTACGACGATGAAGGCTCTGTTGCGATATGGTATGACGTAGGTAACGATGGTACTTTAGAGCCATTTCACGGCGCAAACAGATCTATAAGAGTAGAAACTGTAAGCTATGGAGATACCGCTACTGTAATCGCTGCAGCGACAGCAGCAGCCATAAATGCGGACTCTAAGTTTAATGCAGTAGCTTCAGGGGACGTTTTAACCATAACAACTGCCTTTAACGCTAATACTCAAAACGCTTCTGCTGGAACATCTGGCTTTGCAGTATCAAGTGTATCTGGTAGTTCTTCTGGCGCAGAGGTAATAACAAATCCAAGTCAAGTGCAAATATTTGCAATAAATAAAAACTCTGTAAAAGACATAGCTGAAAAGGTAAATGAGGGTTCTATCCTAAAGATATCAGCGATTGGTTCTAATACATTAACCATAGACAAATCAACAGAAGAAGAAGACTATAGTTACGTAAATGACTCTACGGCCTTGGGATTTGGGCACAATCCCGGCGATGAAGATGCAAGAGGCTACATAAGACTGTATGACGGTATTAATTGGATTAAAAGTTTTTCTAATTCTAATCCTAACTTTATAGTAAAAGAAACTTTTACATTAAACGGTGTTGCCCCATCCGTATATGCAATGAATTCATGCCCCAATGAAGATGGTTCTACTGGCGAACTATTGAAATTAGTTCCAACAACTGTTAGAAATGTTCAGCATCATTTAACCCAGAAAGCTCTTTCTCAATTACCTATAGTAACAAACGTCGATATATCCAATGATGGTAAAAGAGTACAGATCAAATCCAAACAATTAGGTTCTGATGGCGCAATTGAGGTAGTTGGAGGAAGAGCAAATAAGGCAGAATCTTATATAATAGGAGAATCTGGTGTATCGAGCGATACAACTGGAAACTATCTTACTGTTGCGATACCGGCATATCCAAATACTTTTTCTGCCGGCGACATAATAACATTAAGCAATGATAAAGGCGTAAAAAGAAAATCAAGACTAAAAGAAACAGATAGTTTAGATGTAAATGTTTCTTCCTCTAATGCAAGGTACCTATATAAGGCCAAAAATATAAATTTTAATCCTACGACACAGATAAAGATAGAAGACGTTTCTTCATCTTACTTAAGACCAGCAGGGACTATATGGAGATGGACGCATGATGGCACCGGAGGATCTTTAGCCAGTGTATCTCCAGGAGATTTAGTTTGCGCTTATGGAGCGCTTCCAAATTGGAGTCAAGGAAATAAAACGCGATTGGGCGGAGAAGCCATAGTATCTGGCTTGCCTATCATAAATGTTAATGATTCTGCTAATTGGATGGACATAGTAAACCCTAATGGAAAAAGCATGACATTTTCTCCAATAGGCTTAGGTTCAATAGCTGTGTTCCCAACTCCAATAATTAAATGGAATGTTACTCATGCAGCAAGAATTAAAGTCACAAGCATATCAAGATCCTCTAACACTATAACTATAAACACTGGATCTCCACACAATTTAAATTCTGGAGATAACATATCTATAATTGATAGCACAACGCTTACTGACAATACGTATGGTCCAATAGTAGCTACGGGAGAAGCTAGCTTTACTTTTAGTAATGCTGGAGTAGATGTGCTTGAATTATCTAGTAAGGCGACTGTGCTTAAATCAACTTTTTCTGTCACGAAGTATAAAATAGAAAAAATAAGCAAAAATGGATTAACTAGAATTTCTAGAGCCTCCGGTAATTCACCTAGATTTGTGGACATGGGTGTCGCAGTAGATGACTATGTGATTATAAGCGGAAATACTTTTGACTCCAACAATAACGGTAGATTTAGAGTTTTAGCTCTTGACAATGATTCTTTTATAATAGAAAACGCTCAATCTAAGGCTCAATTACACACATTAGATAAATTAAACAACAAGGGATTGCAACCCACGTGGACAAGCAACGCCACTTTAATTACGGGAGCGGCTGGAACATTTAAAAATGTTAATGTCGGTAGCTGGATAAAGAAAAAAGAAGATTCCGATGATTACTATAGACAGATAGTATCTATGAATTCTTCTTCTGACACCGCTACAGAGATAACACTAGGTTCCGCATATCCCGGTTTATCTGGCGTAGCAGAAGGTATAGCCTATGATCAAGAGAATTCTTATCAAGGCGGGATACCATTAGATTCTATAGATGACATAACATTTTACGAAGGTGATTCTGTTGTTATTGGTGATTCTCTAAATATACAGAATATAGTTAAACTTAATTGGTTTAGTTCTCAAAATATTGGGACATTTGAGATAACGGAAGTAGGTACAGATGCCGACACAAGTGCGCCGTACATAACAATTAAAAACGAAGATGCAGTAGCTCAATCTGGCATTTTAATGTCCGTTAGTTTGTCTGGTTTCTATATAGTAGAAAGCTCATCAAGCAAAATAGAAACGCAAAGAAAGATAGAGCATGTGGCTATTGATGAATTAAATCCAGATAAAAAGATATTATATCTTTCCCCTGCAAATAGAAGCTATAAATTTTCTGACGCAAATTTAACAAAAATTTCGCACACATCTAAATTAAATTATAGCGTTGGTACTATTTTAGGGGTGGATGGCTATCTTTACTATACAGGTTTACTTAGAAGGGTTCAGCGCATAGTAGATGGTTTTGAGCCAGATGCAGAAAATTTCCCTGGAAGAAAGGCGGTAGGTAGTTTTATAGAGACATTACCTCCGCTTTCTAAAAGTGTATCAATGTCTATAGACATAACGACCAATGAAGGCGTTAACTTAGGAGATATATCAAACGGTATAAAGTCTACTATAATTAATTATGTTAATCAACTTGGCGTTGGTGAAGATATAATACTGTCCGAAATAATAGCCGCAGTTATGCAGATAAAGGGCGTTGCCGCGGTTACATTCACTAATCCTACTCCTAGCACTGAAAGAATATTCGTAGCTAACAATGAAAAAGCCACAATACTTAAGGAAAACATAGGAATAGCGTGATATGGCGAACAATAAAACAAAGACAGATAGACTTCACGACGTTCTTCCTAAGCACCTAAATTCAAAAAACAACACTAATTGGGCAGGTTTAATTGCCGCAATAGGCGAAGCGGATCAAAATACTGCTGATCTTATAGCAGAAGTTAGAAAGCAGTTTTTTATAAAAACAGCTAATAGACCATATCTAGATAGATTAGCGGCCAACAATAAGATAGCGAGACCAAAGCTTGTTGGCATGAGCGACACTTCTTTTAGAGAATATATACCAGTATTGTCGTACAAACCCAAGCAAGTAAAGCTTATAATAGATGCTTTATTGGATGTATTCTTCTTTAAAGAGTCTACTACCGCCTTTATAATGTCCGATGCATATCAGCCGTTTATTATGGCCGATGGATGGGAGTTGTTTTATTTAGTTGATGGGCAATATCAAGAGAAGATATTTTTTCGCTCTGATGATTTTACATCTATATCTAATGCAGGTGCAGATGAAATAGTCGCATCGCTAAATAGACAGACTAAATATAGCTATGCAACAAATTATTATGACAGTATAACAAAAAAAAATTTTATAAGAATATTTACAAAAACAGTTGGATCTAAGGGATCTATAGAAATACAAGGCGGAAGAGCCAATATAGCCTTAAGATTTAATGGTTTTTTATTTAATGCCGGTAACGGAGAAGACACGCAGTGGAGTGTATCTAAGATAGGTGATTTAACTACCTTTCAATACGCAGCGGGTGCTTATCCCGGTATAAATCAACTACAAGAAAAAGACATTTTTATATGCGACATTCCAGGCAACGAGGGATCTTTCTATATTAAAAATATAGATATAGCAAATAACTCTATAACCTTTAATAATCTATTTTCTACCGTTGGAAACTTTACGCAAACATCAGCGCATCAAGTAAAATTTCTAAGACCTGAAAAATATGTTGCATATAAAGTTCCTAGAAGAGCCATAACATGGGAAACCTCCCCTGGAGAAATAGTTGTTGAAAGTCCTGCTACTCCTCCAGTTGTCCAAAGATCATTAAAGGGATCTTTGCATATAAATGGATCTTTTAGTTTAATGACTGACAGAATTAGCGACACGTCATTAAAAGTTGCTGATGCAGCACTTTTTCCTAAAAGCGGTTCATTTTACATAGAACCTGTTCAAAATATTACAACGAAGATAGTGACAGCTGATTCTTCTAGCATTTCTAGTAAAAACATAAATGGAAGGTTGCTATCTAAACTGCAAAAATATACATATTCATCTAGAGTAGTTTTAAGTACCACTGGAAATACTACAGCAAACTCTAACCAAATAGAAGTCGCTTCAACAACTGGATTAGAGAACGGTATGTCTATTTTTATAGACGGCTTAAGGGAAGATGCTACCATAACCAACATATCTGGTTTAGTTGTAACTAGTTCAATTAATTTATCTACTACAGCGTCAGGTGTAATTATAGAATTTGGAGGAAATACATTAGAAGGCGTATCACCTGCTCTTCCTCCAGCAAGTGACCTTAATGAGTTTTCTATAGCTTCATTAGATAGAGTTTCTAATATGGTTACTGTTACAACCACGTCTTCCCATGATTATAAGGTAGGAGAAATAGCATTTATAGAAAATAGCTCTGGAATAGTTAACTTAACTACAACTGGAAATCTAATAAACAATAGTACGATTATAACTAATATCGCTAATATGACGGGAGTTTCTCCTGGACAGTTGATAACAGGTACAGGAATACAGTCAGGAACTAAAGTCTTAAGCATAATCGGGTCGAATGCCATTAGCATAAATAAATCTGCAACCTTAACTGGTATAGCTGTTTCTATAAATTTTGGAGATGACACTAATGGAAGCTTTGAAATAAAAGAAACAACGCTTAATACTTTTAAGTTTAATTTGATGGGAATGGACGGTGCCGCTAGTTCTCCAGGTGTATGCAGAGTCGAAAGAATAGGTTTTTCTAATTTTGGTTCTAAGATAATAATATGCACTGCACAGCAAGCTAAAAATACTAGAATAAAAGGGCCGTATGCGTGGGACACAAGGGCTCCATACTTATTAAGCTATAAAACTGCAAAAATAAATACAGCTATAAAATCTGGATCTATAGTTAGACTTTTAGATATATCTAACAACGAAATACCGGCTGAATCTGGCTTCTTAATATTTGACTATGGCAAAGAAAATCAAGAAGGTCCGGTAAGATATCTATATAAACCAACAGATAACATAATCGCACTTGATCCTAGCTATATTTTTACTAAAAATCATGCTGTTGATGGCGCTATAGTGGCTCTAAATAGAAAAGGCGCCCACGTGCTTAAAGGTGACGCTGCTGAGTATAGTCCATACTTAACAGATCCAGCTGAAGCTAGAGAAATACTTAAAACTTTAATAAAATCTGTAAAAAGTGCCGGTATATTCATAAACTTCCTTATTAGGTATCCAGAGCAACTTTATGGCATGTTTGATGTATATAATCAGCAAGAAAAAGGCGCTGGGATGCCTTTTGATTAAAAAAATCAACATTTATCATAGTATAATTTAGCTATAGGAGTTTTTAGTGGCAGTATTAGGCAGATTATTAGTATCGAGCGCTCAACGTGTAGATCTTCCTGACCTACTCAGTATAGATAGTTATGCTGCAGGCGATTGGCGCTATTTTATACAAGGATTAATAGGCTCTTCTAAACCTCTTGTGCTTAAGGGTTTTGACGTAATTGATCCGCAAAATTCTATAGGAACAGAAAGCTGCTCTATAAGAGTAGCCGATTCTATAGTTCTATATCCTAGTTCTAGCGCAGGTCCTTTCTATCATGGCCTTCCAGAAGGCAACATAAATGCCCAACCAATTGTCCCTGAACTTAGAAAAAACGCCGTTAACTATGTATATTTAACATTTAGCACGTTTAATACTTCTCTTGACTCCAGGGCTTTTTGGGACCCAGATAAAGACGGTGGTGTAGGCGGCGAGTTTACACAAGACGTTAACACTGAATCTGTTCTTAAGGTTGAGATCAACGTATCAACTGGTTCATTTCCAACTAATACTGTACCTATCGCTAAAATTACATTAACTGATAAAATTACTGCGATAGAAGATACAAGAGACATGATGTTTAGATTGGGATCAGGCGGAATGGTACCCGATCCTATCAGTTCTTATAACTTTAGGGCACTCCCTTCTTCTAACTACGAAAGAAAAGAACCGCCAGTTTCGATAACTAATCAATCAGATCCAAATCCATTTCAAGGTGCAGATAAAAACATTCATTCATTGAAAGAGTGGATGGATGCCGTAATGACAAAATTAAAGGAAATAGGCGGATCACCTTTTTGGTATCAAGATCTATCGACCTTTAGTTTATCTAATATTTTTGCAGATGCACTTGCTGCCACCTTTAAATCTAAAGGTAGCTATGTTCATAGTTCTTCTGTCCCTGGACAATTAAGCTGGTCCGAAGACATAGTGATTAAAGATGCTGCTTCCCCTAAAGACATAATAATAAGAAGCGGTCAAAAAACTCTGGGCAATGAGCAGGTTGCGTACGTCTCATTGAATAGAGGCGCAATAATAAATGATTTTGATGAGCCAATTAGCTGGATAAACGGACAGTCATATGTAAGTACAGTTGGCGGTTCTATAGGCAGATTTGCCAATTTATCTAAAGGTGATTGGATAAAGAAAGTAACCGACGGCAATCATTTCTTAGTAAGAGTTGAAGAATTTTATTTAAATTCAACTCCGGGTGGATCCACTTGTTTACCTGCAGATGCTAAAAGCGTTAAATTAAATACTGTATATTTAGGTACAACGTCGGTTGAAAAAGCAAGATATGACCAAGGTGTTTATCAAGCATCTGACGTAGTAGTAAGCGATAGAAACAATCCTGCTATAAATATAGCGGGTGGCAATTTTCACTGGCTGGCTCTTAGAAGCGATACTATACAAAATATAGCCAGCGTAAAAGGTTTTACTTGCACCGGCAATATAACTAAGGCAGATGGCGAAAGAGTAAAGGTAGTATCTACCGCACATGGTTTAATGGACGGCGATAGGATCTCTGTGTCATTGCCATCTGCTCATGCTGGCACTTATGTTATAGAAGTAGAAGATGCGAATACATTTTACTTTGAATCTTCAGACACAACAAAAGGGGCGCTTACTGCACACTACGCATTATTGCAAACCGCTAGTAGAGAAAATAATTACGGTCTTCAATTAGAGAGTGCGCAGCACGGCTTTGTATCTAATGATTCCGTTATAGTAAGCAGCACTTCTAATTTTAATGGATCTCATACTGTAAACAGAAGATCATCAACGGTAGTGCAATTTGCCGCGGATGATGAATTAGCAGAAGAAACATCTGGTTTAGCGACATTAGCAAGAATAGATGTAAGAACTGAAAAAGGAATCACTAAGGTAGTTCAAGGCGCAGTTCTTAATATAGGCGAAACTGACTCTAAGAATATACAAAGTTTTGTTGGAATGCAGTCTTTATCTGAGACTCATCCAGATTACAGCATACCGTCTTCGTACAACACACTACAAGGATTTCACAATTTTAATGGCGATGTATCAGATAATTTAACAGATAGAGTAAGTAAACTTACGGCCATGATGGCGGATAAGGCTCAAGATAAAACCGTCAAATATAATTCAACTGCAGTAAGCGCAACTAACACGATGAACGGCGCTGCGCAAGAATTAACTTTTGAGTATGCTGGCAGTACGCTCACTATAGTTCAACCAGGCTCTTTCGGTAATGCAACTATAGCACTACCTGATATAAGTGAAACCCCAATATCGTTATTGGTAAATCAATCTGCATATGTCAGGATAGATAGAAATGAAGCAACGACGCCCACTATACAGGTAGTAGACACAGTTGATGTGCCAGTTGAAGAAAACGTTTTCGTAATAGCTTCAAGATTAAGCGGAAATCCTGTTTTTCTCTGGAACGGCGTTCAGGTGATTGGAACGGTATCTTTAATACCGTCTGAGGGTTCGTTAGTAAAAGTAGATCTTCACGATCCAATAAGCTCAACTCTTCCTATTGGAAATCCTGTTACGATTGACAATGCGACTGTTGTAGCAGGAAACAAGGTTTTATTTTCTGCATTAAGTTCTGGTGCAAATAGAATATATAAAGCAGTAGGTATTGGACAAGATATAACAAGCTGGGTTGCTCAATACTCTTTTAATGGACTTCATGATCCCACTGACGGTGACACAGTAATAGTTAAAACAGGTGCCGGTTTCGAGGATCAGATTGGCAAGTACACAGGCACTGCTTGGGTTTTTAACGATAAGGTTCGTTACTTTAATGGAGCAGATTATTGGGAACAATCTAACATAATATCTAGAGATATATACAATAATACTACTGATGAGGTTTTTAGTGTAAATTTCGCAGGAAGCGAAAACATGATAGTTGATTTCTCTATAGTAAGAAATTCTAAAAGAGAAATAGGAACAATATATTTGGTGACCGACGGTGCTTCTGTTTCGGTTACAACAAGTGGCGCAACATTAGGCACATGTGGTATAAGTTTTAATGGCGAGATAAGCGGATCCTTAATTAAACTTAACTATACTTCTACCGATGAAGTTTACAACGCTACCATGAAATACATGGTTAGAAGATGGTCAACGTCATCCGGAGGCCCAAGCGGACTTCCTAGTTATAGTGGAGCGACGCTTATCGCTGGGCCCGCTGGGCCCGCTGGTCCTGCTGGCTCCGCTGGTCCATCGGGCCCTCAAGGTGATATTGGTCCAATGGGCCCTGCTGGCCCTGCTGGCCCTGCTGGTGCCGATGGCATAGATGGTAAATCTGCTTATGAAGTAGCAGTTGATAATGGCTTCGTTGGAACTGAAGCGCAATGGCTTGCTTCGCTGGTTGGCCCTACTGGCCCTGCTGGCTCTGCTGGCCCGGCTGGCCCGGCTGGCCCGGCTGGAATTATTGGTCCTGCTGGTGCTGATGGCATAGATGGAATTAACGGTGCAGACGGCAAGTCTGCTTACGAAGTAGCAGTTGATAATGGCTTCGTTGGAACTGAAGCGCAATGGCTTGCTTCGCTGGTTGGCCCTACTGGCCCTGCTGGTGCTGCTGGCGCTGATGGCATAAATGGTGTAGATGCATCCCCGCCAAGCGATGACGCATATGGCGCATCTTGGGACGGCATAACAGATGTCGCGCCTTCCAAGAACGCAGTTTACGATATAATTCAAAGCATATTATCAACACAGGTTTCTGCCTCTGTGGTTGCTTACGACAACACAGCATCTGGATTAACGGCCACAAACGTTCAAGATGCGTTAGATGAAATAATATCTGGAGGTTCAGTAGGCAAGTCTGCTTACGAAGTAGCAGTTGATAATGGCTTCGTTGGAACTGAAGCGCAATGGCTTGCTTCGCTGGTTGGCCCTGCTGGTGCAACTGGCCCTGCTGGCCCTGCTGGTGCTGCTGGTGCTGCTGGTGCAGATGGCAAGTCTGCTTACGAAGTAGCAGTTGATAATGGCTTCGTTGGAACTGAAGCGCAATGGCTTGCTTCGCTGGTTGGCCCTACTGGCCCTGCTGGTGCTGCTGGCGCTGATGGTGCAACTGGCCCTGCTGGCCCTGCTGGCCCTGCTGGTGCAACTGGC
>Ga0255164_1000017_pt1 | contig 74304 bp, 66 predicted proteins | sample Atl_Cont_RepA_8d_FD_183613 | JGI IMG/M metagenome (GOLD analysis project Ga0255164, IMG submission 183613) | Freshwater microbial communities from Altamaha River, Georgia, United States - Atl_Cont_RepA_8d | ecosystem: Environmental > Aquatic > Freshwater > River | place: USA: Georgia | collected... | reverse complement strand
TATCATTTAGTGACGCGTTTTTTGGGATTTTGCAGTTAAAGGCTTGTTTCTGGCGAATTGATGAAGTCTTTTTGAGTGATTTTCAGAAAGAGGCTGTCTTCCAGGAATGAGATGTTTTTTACCCTCCCCAATTAAGTCAGAGCGACCCATGCGTTGTAATGCCTCACGAAGTATAGGCCAATTTTTTGGATCATGATATCGAATAAACGCTTTATGAAGTCGACGAATGCCGCCTGCACGAGGAATCGGTACTGCTTCGCTATCGTTTGTTACTTTTCTTAAAGGATTTTTACCTGAGTGATACATCGCTGTGGCCATCGCCATAGGGGTAGGGGTAAAAGTTTGAACTTGATCTAATTTAAAATCATGTTCTTTAAGCCAGAGCGCTAAATTCAACATATCTTCATCGGTAGTACCTGGATGTGCTGCAATAAAATAGGGAATTAAATATTGCTCTTTACCTACTTCTTTTGAGAAGCGATCAAACATCTCTTTAAATTTATTATATGAACCCATGCCAGGTTTCATCATTTTAGATAAAACATTTTCTTCGGAGTGTTCAGGTGCAATTTTCAAATAACCACCGACATGGTGCTGCACAAGCTCTTTCACATATTCGGGGGAAGTGACAGCCAAATCATAACGAAGTCCTGACCCAATCAGAACTTTTTTAATGCCTTTGGTATTTCTTGCCTTGCGATAAAGCTGTATGAGGGCTGTGTGATCAGTATTTAAATTTTCACAAATGCCTGGATAGACACATGAGAGTTTCCTACAGGAAGCCTCAATCGTTTCTGATTTACATGCCATGCGATACATATTTGCTGTAGGACCACCTAAATCTGAAATGACACCTGTGAACCCCTCCACTTTATCTCTAATCTCCTCAACTTCTTTTAAGATACTTTCCTCGGATCTACTTTGAATAATTCGTCCCTCATGTTCTGTAATAGAACAGAAAGTGCATCCCCCAAAACAGCCGCGCATAATATTGACTGAGAAACGAATCATTTCCCATGCAGAAATTTTAGCGTCGCCATAAGCTGGATGAGGTTTTCTTGCATAAGGCATGCCGTAAACATAATCCATCTCTTTTGTTGAAAGAGGAATAGGGGGTGGGTTTAACCATACTTCACGATCCCCATGTTTTTGGATGAGTGCACGGGCATTACCTGGATTCGCCTCTAAATGAAGGACGCGTGATGCGTGAGCATAGAGTACAGGATTATCAACCACTTCTTCAAAGCTTGGTAATCGAACCACTTGTTTACTTCGATCCGTTTTTGTTTTTCGAACAACTTGGATAACTTTGACATCTTCAGGTAATTTTTCTTTAGTTTCGCAATCACTTCCAACCCCCATTTTCATTTCATAGGGATCAGCGTGCACTTCAATTTTTCCGGGGCGATCAAGGTGGGTGGATGCAACTTCTTCCCAACCCTCAGGGATTTTTTTGCGCAAGAATGCGGTGCCTCTAATATCTTGAATGTTTTCTACTTTTTCTCCATCAGCAATACGATGTGAGAGTTCAATGAGTGCGCGCTCAGCATTGCCATATAACAAAATATCAGCTTTTGAATCAACTAAGATTGAACGACGAACTTTGTCAGACCAATAATCATAATGGGCAATACGTCGAAGACTCGCTTCAATGCTTCCAATGACCAATGGCACGTCTGAAAATGCTTCCCGACAGCGTTGAGAATAAACAAGCACTGCTCGATCAGGACGCTTGCCAGCAATTGCACCTGGCGTATAAGCATCATCTGAACGAATTTTTCGATCAGCTGTATATCGATTCACCATGCTATCCATATTCCCAGCGGTGATACCAAAATAGAGATTGGGTTTACCCAGCGCTTTGAATGGCTCAGCACTTGACCAATCAGGTTGAGAAATAATACCTACGCGAAATCCCTGATCTTCAAGTAATCGACCCACTAAGGCCATACCAAAGCTTGGATGATCAATATAGGCATCACCTGTCACTAAAATAATGTCGCAACTATCCCAACCTAATACATCCATTTCAGCTCGTGTCATGGGGAGGATTGGAGCTATACCAAAGCGTTTCGCCCAGTAAGGGCGGTATTTATGAATGGCTTTTACCAAAGATTGCGTGGTTGTTTGCATAGTTGAGTATTTTACTCCGATAAACTAATTAAACGCTTTATAATTAACTAGTTAAAGTAATTATTCAACCAATCAGAGAGTTTGTATGCATTTTGAATTAATCGATTTAGCGATCAGTATATGTTTATTACTTGGCGCAGTTTTGTATACCTCAGTAGGACATGCAGGCGCTTCAATTTATATTGCGATCATGACGCTATTTAGTATCCCAAGCACAGTGATTAAACCAACTGCATTAGTTTTAAATATTTTTATTGCCTCATTTACGAGCTGGCGTTTTATACGACAAGGTTTTTTTGATTTAAAAGTTTTATTTCCAATTGCAATAGGCGCTATCCCTTTTGCATTTTTAGGTGGCTTTATTAATGCACCGAGCCATATTTATAAATCGATTGTTGGACTGATTCTTTTGTTATCTGCGATATCACTTGTGACCAATCTTTCCAAGAAAATTGATAAAAATCTTAAGAAACCACCTTTTATTTTAGCGATGATCATCGGTTCACTTATTGGATTTTTGGCAGGACTAACAGGAACAGGTGGCGGTATATTTTTGTCTCCGCTTATATTATTTTTAGGATGGAGCTCAACTAAAACAACTTCGGGTATCACTGCACTTTTTATTTTAATTAATTCGAGTTTTGGCCTTCTTGGAAATTATTCTTCTGTTCAGAATTTACCAACTCAATTACCTTTATTTATAGGTGCGACTTTAATGGGTGCAATTATTGGTACAACACTTGGGATAAGGTTTTATACAGCGAATACTATTAAAAAAACATTGGCATTAGTTTTGGTGATCGCTGGATTTAAATTATTACTGACCTAATTTCTTAAAATGGCAAATGAGATTTTGGACTCGCTAAAGTTAAAACATCTCTAAAAGAGTTTTGAATTCTCTCAAGCGCAATTTTATTTTCAGCTTCAAATCTTAAAACAATCACAGGCGTTGTGTTTGATGCCCGCATTAGTCCAAAGCCATCTTGATATTCCACGCGTAATCCATCAACTTTAATAATCTCGAGGGCATTATCAAATTTTGCTTCATTTTGTAATTTTTTTATTAATGCGTGAGGCTCACCTTCCTTCATTTTAATTTGAAGTTCAGGTGTACTTATACTATTTGGTAAGTTATTTAAAACTTTAGATGGATTATCAAAGCGACTTAAAATTTCGAGAAGTCGAACACCTGCATAAATACCATCATCAAAACCATACCAACGTTCTTTAAAAAACGTATGCCCACTCATTTCACCAGCAAGTGCTGCATTTTCTTCTTTCATTTTCGCTTTAATAAGTGAGTGACCTGTTTTCCACATCAAAGGTTTGCCACCTTTATCATGAATCCATTGAAATAAAGTACGCGTTGATTTCACATCAAAGATAATTGTGGCGTTTGGATTTCGACTTAATACATCTTCTGCAAATAATAAAAGTTGTCGATCCGGATAAATGATTTGACCATCTTTTGTCACGACTCCCAAACGATCTGCATCGCCATCAAATGCAAAACCTAATTCAGCATCACTTTCTTTGAGATGCGCTATGACATCATTTAAGTTATGAGGTTCAGAGGGATCAGGGTGGTGATTTGGAAATGTGCCATCTACATCACAGAATAATTCTTCTACCGAACAACCAATACTTTCGTAAATTTTTCGAGCGTAAGCCCCTGCCACGCCATTGCCACAATCTATAACAATTTTCATGGGACGTTTTAAATGAATATGATTTTTGATTGCTTCAATATAGTTATTTGCAATGTCATATTTTTTTTCTAAGCCTTGACCTTCATGAAAGTTTTCTTCTTCTATACGTGAGTATAGTTTTTGTATCGCTTCTGTTGATAATGTGTCTCCCCCTAGGACCATTTTTAATCCATTGTAGTCGGGCGGATTATGGCTACCCGTGACCATGACACCTGATTGGGTATTAAGAAAGAACGTGGAAAAATAAACCATAGGTGTTGTCACCATGCCTAGATTAATGACATTAATACCTGATTTAAGTATGCCTTTGATGAGTGATTGAGATAATGTTGGACCTGAAAGTCTTCCATCAAAACCAATACAAATGTCTTTTTGGCCTCGATCAATCGCCTCACTACCAATAGCGCGTCCTATGATCTCCACAAATTCAGCCGTCAGGGTTTTGCCCACAATCCCACGGATATCGTAGGCCTTAAAAATCTCTTTAGGAAGTATCGCCATAATCTATTCGGATTCTTCAATCCATGCGAGCTGAATGGCCTCTAGAATTTTTTCCCCACATTTATTAGGATCATCTTGAAAGCCCTCAAGGGCTAGGATCCATTGATATAAGTCGGTAAATCGAATTGTCTTAGGATCTATATCAGGATATTTGTCGAACAAAGCCTCAGCAATTCTCTGACTATCAGTCCAATGCATACAAACCTTCCTTATCAATATAATTCAAAGGGATTATAACTTTTAGATTTTATCTAAGATAGAACTTCATTAAGAAAGATAGGTCAGACCCATGATAAAATAACGACTTTTCTGAGATAAGAATCTCTAATCATTTTAAATACATAGCGGAAATATAGACATGTTTAGCAAAGCTCAAAAATTAAGTATTGTGGATCCAGAAATTGCACTTCAAGTCACTCATGAAGTGAAGCGACAAGAAGATCATATAGAGCTAATTGCGTCCGAAAACTATACAAGTCCAGCTGTGATGGAAGCTCAGGGCTCCCAGCTTACAAACAAATATGCAGAAGGCTATATTGGAAAGCGTTTTTATGGTGGTTGTGAGTTTGTAGATAATGTTGAACAAATTGCAATTGATCGATTAAAGAAATTATATGGCGCTGAATATGTGAATGTGCAACCGCATTCAGGCAGCCAAGCAAATCAAGCCGTATATTTTTCAATACTGAAACCCGGCGATACGATTATGGGTATGAATTTAGGACATGGCGGTCATTTAACTCACGGTTCACCTGCAAATCTATCAGGCAAACTCTTTAATATTGTGCCTTATGGACTTAATGCAAATGAAGAGATCGATTACGATGAAATGGAAAAGCTCGCGATCGAATCAAAACCTAAACTCATTATCGGTGGTGCTTCAGCTTATGCGTTGCGTTTCGATTGGGAACGTATGTCCCAAATTGCAAAAAAAGTAGGTGCTTATTTCATGGTAGATATGGCGCACTACTCAGGATTAATTGCTGCAGGTGTTTATCCGAACCCTGTTCCCTTTGCAGATTTTGTAACATCAACCACACATAAAACTTTAAGAGGCCCTCGTGGCGGTATCATTTTGGCGAAAGCTGAATTCGAAAAAAGTATTAATAGTTTTGTATTCCCTGGAGTTCAAGGGGGACCTTTAATGCATGTGATTGCAGCAAAAGCCGTTGCTTTTCTGGAAGCACTGAAACCTGAATTTAAAGCCTATCAAACACAGGTTATTAAGAATGCACAAACTATGGCTGAGTCATTAAGTAAGCGCGGTGTCCGCATTATTTCTGGTCGCACGGAATCGCATGTGTTTTTAGTGGATTTAAGACCTAAAGGACTCACGGGAAAAGTGGCGGATGTACTTTTAGGTCAGGCTCATATCACAGTTAATAAAAATTCAATTCCAAATGATCCAGAAAGTCCTTTTGTGACTTCAGGTATTCGCATCGGATCGCCCGCCATTACGACACGGGGCTTCAAAGAAAAAGAAGCTGACATGGTGGCACAAATGATTGCTGACATTCTTGATCACCCTCATGATGAAAAAGTGATTAATGAAACTAAAGCTAAGGTTGTTGCTTTAACCACTCAGTTCCCTGTCTACGGGTCCTAATTTAGATTTAAATACCTCAAGTGAAATGCCCATTCTGCGGAACTGATGATACTCAAGTCGTTGACTCAAGAGTGAATGATGAGGGAAATTCAATTCGCCGTCGTCGTCGCTGTTCAGAATGCGATAAACGTTTTACGACATATGAATCAGTTGAACTTACACTCCCTCAAGTGGTGAAGCAAAATGGCAAACGGGAAGACTTTAGTCGTAACAAACTTCACCAATCATTAAGTCGCGCGCTTCATAAACGTCCTGTGCCTGTTGAATATATAGATCAAGCGATTGAACGAATCATTCAAAAAGTCCTAGCGTATGGCGAGAAAGAAATTACTGCACGCGAGTTAGGTGAAAATGTCATGCACGAATTAAAAAAAATGGATAAGGTGGCATATATTCGTTTTGCTTCCGTTTACAGAAGTTTTTCAGATGTGGAAGACTTTCATGATGTTATTCGCGACCTTGATTAAATGAATTTTCGTTCACCTCAATTTTTCATGAGTGAAGCTTTGAGGCTTGCAGAAAAAGCTTTATTCACAACATCACCCAATCCAAGAGTAGGCTGCGTTATTGTTCAAAACAATGAAATTGTAGGTCGCGGTTATCATGTTAAAGCGGGTGAGTCTCACGCTGAAGTGATCGCATTAAAAGAAGCGGGAAGTAAATCAGAAGGCAGTGAAGTTTACGTCACATTAGAGCCTTGCTCTCATACCGGTAAGACACCTCCATGTGTAGACGCTTTAATTGAAGCTAAAGTTAAAAAAGTATTTATTGCTATGCAAGATCCTAATCCTTTAGTTTCAGGTCAAGGTATTCAAAAATTAAAAGAAGCTCATATTGAAGTCGAAGTTGGGGTGATGGAAGCGCAAGCACAACAATTAAATAAAGGTTTTGTTTCTCGTATGACAAATAAGCTTCCTTATGTAAGAGCTAAGCTTGCAGTATCATTAGATGGAAAAACTGCGCTTCATAACGGCAAGAGTCAATGGATTACGGGCGATGCCGCAAGGGCGGATGTTCAATACTGGCGAGCTTCATCTTGTGCTATTGTCACTGGCATTGGCACTGTGCTTCATGACAATCCAAAACTTTCTGTAAGGCTTTATGAAAATGCACGCCAACCTTTGCGTGTGGTAGTAGATTCAGAATTAAAAATTCCATTAGATGCGAATATCCTCCATGAAAAACCTTTGCTTGTAGTTTTTGCCAATGACAAGCAAAAAAAATTAGCGCAATTAAAAGCTTTAGGCATCGAATGTATTCAATTAGATGATAATGGCAAAGTGGATTTATCGGCTCTTCTTAAAGCGCTTGCTGAGCGTGAAATAAATGATGTATGGCTTGAAGCAGGTGAAGGATTAAATGGCGCATTCTTAAAAGCTAATTTAATTGATGAGCTCATGATTTATTATGCACCTGTAATTTTAGGTTCTGAAGCCAAGGGTATGTTTACATTACCTACTTATGAAGATCTGGAAAATAAAATTACTACGACACTCATCGATCATCGCTGGGTGGGTCAAGACCTTAGAATGCGTTTCAAGTTAAAGTAATTTCGTAATGCTTATCGATAGCCACTGTCATCTAGATGCTTTAGAGTTTAATCAAGAGCAAGATGTTATTGTTAAATTAGCACTTGATCATGGCGTTGAAAAAATTATTGTTCCCGCAGTAAATCGAAAAAGTTTCGATGATGTTATTAATCTTAGAAAAAAATTTCCCAATTGTTTATACGCATTAGGTTTTCATCCCATGTATATCAATGATTTAAAAGAGGATGATCTATATACGCTAGAGACTTATTTAAAAACATATGAACCTGTAGCAGTTGGCGAAATTGGCTTAGATTTTTTTGTTACAAAAGACAACAAATTGCTGCAAGAAGAAATTTTTGTGGCACAGTTAAAATTAGCGAATACGTTTGATTTGCCAGTCATTATGCATGTTAGACAAGCAATTGATGATGTACTTAAAAATTTAAGACGCTATCCAGTGAAGGGTGGCATTGCGCACGCCTTTAATGGCAGCATGCAACAAGCTCATGCTTTTATCGAATTAGGATTTAAATTAGGCTTTGGTGGTGCTATGACATATACAAGAGCTACACATATCCAGGCGTTAGCAAAATCATTACCTATAGAATCTATTGTGTTAGAAACAGATGCGCCTGATATTCCACCATCTTGGTTAGGGCATGAAGGGCGGAATACCCCAAAAGAGTTAAAACAAATTGCAACTTTTTTTGCTGAATTACGTGGAATGAATTTAACGTCAGTGATTGAGATATCGCATCAAAATACACTCGATGCACTCCCCAAAATAGTGCAGTTATGCACATCTTCTAAGAAATTACATTAAGTGTAAGCAAAAATCCTAATGGAATTAGATACATAAGTTAACCCATTGATTTTAAAGAATTTTTATTTAGCTTAAAAAATAAGCGATTTAAAAAAACGTATATAAATTCAAGAGTTATAAATTTATGTCAGCTTTATCCACAAAGTTATCCACAGATTTTGTGGAGATGTTTTTTTATCAAAACGGGTTGACACTCGATTAATTTATCCGTTAAAAGAAAGCTTATTTTAGGTTGGTTTGTATAAAAACCTTTGAAAACCCTTTCCGTCTCTGAGAAATCTCAAACATCAATTGTGAGACACATAGCTTTAAAGTAAAATAGACTCCCGTCAGCAATAATTTAAAAGCCTTTCCATGACCAAATACGTGTTTGTTACTGGCGGTGTCGTTTCTTCCCTGGGTAAAGGTATCGCAGCCGCTAGTCTCGGCGCAATTCTAGAGTCACGTGGCATCAAAGTGACGATGCTAAAACTTGACCCCTATATTAATGTCGACCCAGGTACGATGAGTCCATTTCAGCATGGCGAAGTTTTTGTGACAGATGATGGCGCTGAAACTGATCTTGATCTTGGCCACTACGAGCGTTTTATAGCAGCTCGTATGGGAAAAAAAAATAATTTTACGACAGGCCAAATATACGATAGCGTTATTCGCAAAGAGCGTCGCGGCGAATATTTGGGTAAAACTGTTCAAGTCATTCCCCATATTACAGATGAAATTAAATTACATATTAAGAATGGCGCAAATGGTGCTGATGTTGCGATTGTTGAAGTCGGTGGCACAGTAGGCGACATTGAGTCCCTGCCTTTTCTAGAAGCTATTCGTCAAATTGGATTTGAAGAAGGTCGTGAAAATGCTTGCTTCATTCATCTCACTTTACTTCCATTTATTTCAACAGCAGGGGAATTAAAAACAAAACCAACGCAGCACTCTGTTAAAGAGTTAAGAGAGATTGGTATTCAGCCAGATATTTTAATTTGTAGGGCTGATCGTGCTATCCCTGATGACGAAAGAAAGAAAATAGCTTTATTTACAAACGTTTCACCAGAAGCTGTTATTTCAGCAGTTGATTCAGACTCTATTTATAAAATACCAAGCTTACTTCATCAGCAAATGATTGATGAAATTGTTTGCCATAAATTAAATATTTTGGCGAAACCTGCAGATCTTTCAAGTTGGGATAAAATTACCGATGCATTAAAGCATACAAAACATCATGTTGACATTGCATTCGTTGGTAAATATGTAGACTTGACTGAATCATACAAGTCACTCACAGAAGCATTGATTCATGCTGGAATACATACATCATCAAAAATAAAAATTCATTACCTTGATTCAGAAGAAATTGAAAAAAGTGGCACCAAAGCATTAGCAGATATGGATGCCATTCTGGTGCCCGGTGGTTTTGGTAAACGAGGTACAGAAGGAAAAATTAAAGCAATTCAATTTGCACGTGAAAATAAAATTCCATATTTAGGCATTTGTTTAGGTATGCAATTAGCTGTAGTTGAGTTTGCACGACATAAAGCAATGCTAAAAAATGCAAATAGTTCTGAATTTGACCAAGATACTCAACATCAAGTGATTGGATTAATTACTGAATGGAAATCATCTGAGGGCATAATCGAAAAAAGAGATGATTCTTCAGACCTAGGCGGCACAATGAGATTGGGTGCACAGAAGTGTCCAATCGAATCTGGCACTTTAGCGCATAAAATTTATGGAGCTGAAGTGAATGAGCGTCATCGACATCGTTACGAAGTAAATAATCATTACGTAGATCAATTAATTAAAGCAGGCCTTGTTGTTTCAGCTAGAACACCTTTTGAGCAGCTTTGTGAAATCATTGAATTGCCACAAGATCAGCACCCTTGGTTTGTAGGCTGTCAGTTCCATCCTGAATTTACTTCCAATCCAAGAACAGGCCATCCATTATTTAAAGCCTATATTCAAGCTGCACTAAAACATAAACAATCTAAAGGAAGTGCATCATGAAGCTATGCAATTTTGATGTTGGATTAAATCATTCATTATTTTTAATTGCAGGCCCTTGTGTGATTGAATCTGAAGCAATGACTTTAGATGTTGCAGGCCAATTAAAAGAAATAACTGCAGCACTTAATATCCCATTTATTTTCAAATCTTCTTACGACAAAGCTAATCGAAGTTCAAATAAAACTTTCAGGGGTTTTGGCATTGATGAAGGATTAAGAATTTTGTCTGAAGTGAAAAAGCAAATTGGTGTCCCAGTTTTAACAGATGTACATGATCAATTTCAAGTTAAGCAAGTTGCAAGTGTTGTGGATGTGCTCCAAACCCCAGCTTTTTTATGCCGACAAACTGATTTTATTGCAGCTGTTGCAACTTCAGGTAAGCCTGTAAATATTAAGAAGGGTCAATTTTTAGCGCCAGGTGATATGAAACAAGTTGTCACAAAAGCTAAAGAAGCTAACGGCGGCCTTGATAACATCATGGTCTGTGAACGAGGCGCATCCTTTGGTTATAACACGCTGGTTTCAGATATGCGAAGTTTGTCTATTATGCGCGAAACGAATTGTCCTGTTGTATTTGATGCAACGCATTCAGTTCAACAACCGGGCGGTCAAGGCGATAAGAGTGGTGGACAAAGTGAATTTGTGCCTGTTCTTGCACGAGCTGCTGTGGCGAGTGGTATCGCAGGTATTTTTATGGAAACACACCCTAATCCAAAAGAAGCTTTATCTGACGGACCTAATGCATGGCCACTTAAAAGAATGAAAGCACTTCTTGAAGTCTTAGCTGAAATTGATCGATCAGTAAAAAAAGCAGGCTTCATTGAGATGTCTTAAATTATTAATTGTAAACGAAGGAAGAAGAATGAGTTTTGTGAAACAAATTGTTGCTCGAGAAGTTATTGATTCAAGAGGCAATCCAACTATAGAAGCTGATGTTTTATTAGATTCTGGTGTGATGGGAAGAGCAATGGTGCCATCAGGAGCTTCAACAGGAAGTAAAGAAGCGATTGAGCTTCGTGATGGTGATGCAAAACGTTATTTTGGGAAGGGTGTCTTAAATGCAGTAAAGCATGTCAATACCGAAATTGCCAAAGCAGTGGTTGGTCTTGATGTAGACGATCAAACATTAATTGATCAAACCATGATTGAATTAGATGGTACAGAAAATAAGGGTCGTCTAGGTGCTAATGCAATTCTCGCTGTGTCTATGGCATCAGCAGTTGCCGCAGCAAAAAATTCTAATCTACCTCTTTATCGTTATCTTGGTGGTTCAGGATCTATGCAATTACCTACACCAATGATGAATGTGATTAACGGTGGTGCGCATGCAGATAATAGTGTCGACATGCAAGAGTTTATGATTATTCCTGCTGGAAGACCTTCATTTAGAGAAGCAATGCGTTGTGGTGCAGAAGTTTTTCAGGCGCTCAAAAAAACATTAAGTAAAAAAGGTTTTTCAACGACTGTAGGTGACGAAGGTGGTTTTGCACCAAACCTCCCATCAAATGAATCAGCTATACAAATGATTATGGAAGCTATCTCTCAGGCCGGATATGAGCCCGGTCGTGATGTTTATCTGGGCCTTGATTGCGCAAGTACTGAATTTTATAAAGATGGTAAATATCATCTCGCTTCAGAAAATCTATCTTTATCAAGTGAACAATTTACAGATTATCTAGCGACATGGTGTGATAAATATCCGATCATTAGTATTGAAGATGGTATGGGTGAATTTGATTGGGATGGTTGGCATGTGTTGACGCAAAGGTTGGGAAAAAATATTCAACTTGTAGGTGATGATCTTTTTGTAACAAATCCTAAAATTCTACATGAGGGTATTAAACGCAAAGTTGCCAATTCTGTTTTAATTAAAGTGAATCAAATTGGTTCACTCACTGAAACATTCGAAACCATAGCAATGGCTAAAAAAGCAGGATATACAGCTGTTATATCTCATCGTTCAGGAGAAACTGAGGATACAACAATTGCTGATTTAGCAGTTGCGACAAATGCGTTGCAAATTAAGACAGGCTCGCTTTCAAGATCAGAGCGCATTGCAAAATATAATCAACTCCTTCGCATAGAAGAAGAGCTGGGGACAGCTTCATCTTATGCAGGTCTTTCTTGTTTTTATCAATTGAATAAATAACATCATATGAAATCTTTAACTGCTATTTTTGTAGTATTGATAGGGTTAATGCAATATCCCTTATGGTTTGGCAAAGGGAGTTGGTTTCGCGTATGGAATTTAAACCATCAAATTGAAGCACAGAAAAAGTCAAATATGGATAATCAGATTAGAAATAATGTGATAAATGCTGAAGTGGCTGATCTTAAGCAAGGCTTCTCAGCTATTGAGGAGAGAGCTCGCAATGAACTTGGTATGATTAAACAAGATGAAGTCTTTTTTCAATTAACAAATCGTGAAAAAGATAAGAAAGATAATGAGACTTCTAGCGCCGCAGAAACTAAACATTAATCAAATCTTTTTTGATCTTCTAAGAAAATTTCAATTAATTCGTTTTTAATAAAAAGCGCTTCATGCGCTTGATCAACTCTTAACTCAATTAGTAAATTTGTTTTATCATTATTTTCTTTGGCTGACCTAATAAGCTGCCCTATGTCCTCACTATTTTTATTTAGGATCTGATCTCCGGGATTTAGATTAACTTGTGATTTAATAAAAGCACGATACATCCGTCTTTTGACTTTGCCTAAGTAGTGTGTTCGAGCAACAATTTCCTGCCCTGTGTAGCAGCCTTTTTTAAAATTAATACCTTCGATCAAATCCAAATTTAAAGATTGTGGAATGAAGGTTTCTTGCGTTGTTGGATAAATTTCAGGAATACCATCCATGATATTTAAATTATTCCAATCATCAAGACTCATCGTTGAATAACTAGAAAAATTAAGCTTTATAAATTCTCTCACTTTAGAAGCTTCACCCATGAGCTGATATCGCCCATCTTTTTGCCCTATGCGGATAATCATAATGTCATGATATTTAACGATATCTAAATGATTTTTTGGAGTCTTAATTTTTCCCCCAGCAAAAACTTTACCCCCCATAAAACCAACAGATATAAACGCGTCTTCTAGTAACTTTAAAGATACTTTTGAACGAAGAACATACATCTTAAGTTTTTTAAGTATGGATTCTATAATGGAATGATCTATTTGTAAGTGGATTGAATCATTGTTTCTATAACACAATATAAAAGCTAATAACCTACCTTTAGGATTACAAAAGCCTGCATAGAGGGCGTTATTTTCTGATATGAGATTTATATCTTGCGTGAGCTGACCTTGTAAGAATTGAATTCGATCATCACCCTCGACTTTTATCGTTGAAGTTTTATCAAGAACAATAAATTTATTTTCTTCGCTTGATGACATATTGCTTTATTTGTTTTATAGAAATAAATCGAAGGCTAAAAATAATACCTGCTAGTGAGGCAAAAAACCATTTGAGATGAAAATCTGCCGTATCTTGCCATGCAGGTTTCTGTTTTTTCATAGCACTTAAAATATTTACTACAGAATCACCCCTTACATAAATTCCGTTAATTTGTTTTGTTATATCTTTTAAGTAGGTCTCATCTAATTTAGACATATAGCGATCACTTTCACCACCTGCTACATGATCATCTCGTGTACCAATATTTGCTTCTGAGATTTGTGCAATGCCAGGTTGCAATGCAAAGCTCTCATTTGACCAATAGCCTATAAGTTGATTTTTACCATCTAATTTTGGAATGGGTGCACCTTTTAAGCTTCCAATCCCCACAATCACCCAATCATTACCACCTTGAAATTGAGAAAGGTCTCTTGTATTAAATGCATGAAGTTTAGGTGCTTCCTCACCATCTGTAAAATAAACGACTTGAGAATTTTCTGGAAAGCTTCTAATTAAGCGCGCCAAATTAAAAAAAGACTCTCGAATGCGCGAATTACCTGACCAACCTGAACGCCAATCTAAATGATCAATTGTATCTTCTATGGCATTAAAATTTTCGCAAACTTCAATAGGTGTATAAGATGCGGCCACACTCACCCCTACAAACATGCCAATACTTACTTTTGTGCCACAGGGCAATTCAGACATAATTTCTTTAAGGCTATGTTTCATGTATTCAATTCTTGAAACAGGTTTATTCAATACAGACATATCGATGGTATTCATACTTTGCGAAATATCAGCTACAAACATATAGTTATAGATATTATGTTTGAGTGGTATTGATGGATTTATAATGGCGAGCAACATAAATCCAATTGATAATAGAAGTGAGATACTGTCAAAATCGAGATGAGATCTCGATTTTATATTTTTAAGCCACACTTTCATAAATTTAAGGCAAGCCTACAGGCACGTTACCTAGAATGAGCCCAGGTGAATCTGAGTCCCCAACGCCGGGTGTTGGATTTGCAGGTAAAATCATAAGTACACGATCAAGATTATGTTTTACATCCCACGCAGAGTTATCAATTTTAATTGAAAGCATATAAGCTGCTTTTGCTTGTCTAAATAAATATTCGGTTTCATTTTTGACTGTCATATCCGTTCCATTGAGCGCTAAGGCGCGTCTGAAGAAAATATTGCCAATGTTGTAATGGATAGCTGCTTTTTGTGATGATGAAGCAATAGGCAAAAGATTTGAAAAAAGAATATTCGCTTCTTTATATCTTTCTTTAGTCGTAAGCCAATATGCTGTTGCATATCGTGCTTCAAAACTATTAATAAATTTATGAGGTGATTTACCTTCAGTAATCTCTTGATTAAACGTTTGTATATTTTTGAATTCAATGAATTGCTTAATAAATACACCAAGTGAAATAACGAGAAGAAGTGTAAAAAACCATGTAAGTTTTTTGGTGCTAAACATATTTTTTGTGATTATAGCCATGATCTTACCTCGATCAGTTTGAGTGTTAATAGGGCAATCATCATGAGCGTTGCTGCGACAAAGCAATGTGTTGAATAATCTTGTCCTGGAATTTTTTCTAAATATTTAATGGGTTTTTTTTCTTTCTGATTAATATCTTCAATAGCTTTTTGAAGTGTTTTTGGATCTTCAGCTTCATATGCTTGGAAAGGCGAATGAAGTGTTTTAAAGAATTCGTTGAGTTCGATTTGAGGCGGCAGTGGCTCATCATCTCTTGCCTTATATGAAGTATTAAAAATACTAATACCACCTGGCTGCCTTAATACAATCCAATAAAGACTAATTTTAAATCGACCCAACCAGTCTTTAATCTTTTCTTGAGTCGCTGCATCAATTCGGCCTGCGCCATCTGAGAGTAAAATCATGGCTCTTGAGCCTGAATCAGGTACTTTATTGAATAATTCAGCACCTGTAGTTAGCCCGCTTCCAATATTAGTTTGAAATAATGCATTACCTGCAGTGGCTCTTACAGCTGAAATAATGGCATTTTTATTATCAGTAAGAGGCAAAACATACATGCCAGAATTACTAAATGAAGCCATGCCAATCATGTCGTTCTCTCTGGAATTGACAAAGTCCGTAATTAACCTTGCAGCAGCTGCTGATTTCATTTCGCCGACTTTAGATTGATTGTTACCTGCAAATGGATCATCCATACTTGCACTTCGATCAAGCACCAAAGCAATTTGAGCACCTATACCTGTTTTTTCAATCTCTCTTTGAAGGGAATGTGGTCCGCTCAATCCTATAATAATCGTTAATAAAATGAGAGTCGCAATAAACTTTAAGATCATCGCAATAATGCTTGAGAGGCGATCTTTTGGAATCATTTCATTCCATGAGTAATACTGTAAAGAAGCTTCTTTAAAAAGAAGCGGAATAAAGGCTAAAGGAGTGAACCATAAGATCCATGGAAATGAAAAAGTCATTTAGCGAGGCCTACTTTGAGAGATTTTTTATCAACAATTAGTTTTCTTTCACAATCTCGACAATGCCTTGAAAAATTTTTAAGCCATTTGAGTATTTCTTCATCATCATATTTTTTATTTGAAGTGTTAAAAAATACAAGAGTGGAAAGTTTAAAAAATTCATGAAGTTCACTATCGATATTTTCAAAGGAACTATTTTTTGCATAAAGATCTTGAAGGTTATCCTTAAAGAGTGTTTTCCCCGCAACCAGATCAAAAGCACGATGCATTTCTGAGATTGCTTTTTGAATGTTAGCCGGATTTGCTTTTAATTTATTGATTGAGCGGTGCGTTCGAGCAAAGATGCCTCGCACTTTGGGAAGCCACGCATATTGGCTATAGATATAAAGGAGACCTAATAAAGAGAAGAGTGCGATGATGGCCGAAATTTTTAAAGTTTTAATAGGATTTTTTTCATCCATTAAAAAAACTCCTCTTAATGGACTCATATCTTCTTCAATTTTAATATTTCCAAAAATAGATAAAGGAGAGATTGCGATTTGATACTCAGGAATTCGATATTTAAATACTTTCTTTTTAGGATCGCTAGGATTTAAAAGGCGAATGTATTCGGCAGGTAAAAATCCTGGTTTAGCGACTACGCTATTTGTAAAAATTTGATAGGTAAGATCAAGAACTAAGGTTGATGATGTTTTATTTTCTTTGTATGAATGATTCATCGCATCTAACACGATACCAATATCTTGTCCTTTATATTTTCTCTCGTACCCTGGAATTGGCAGAGATTCTTTAATGAGGACATATGGTTTTTTAATAGTCACTTCCACGTGTCTATCTGACTTATCCCCTATGGTATATCCCACTCGATGGGGTGGCTCTTTTATTTTGATTGAAACAATACCTTCTTGGATATCGGGCCATTCTTGAACATCAAGTGCAAAACTCGATATTGATAATAAGAGCATCATGATGGAAATAAGAAATTTCATCATTGTTAAGCGCCCACGAATTGATTAAAGTATTCGGTCATTTTATTTGCATCAAAATGCTGATCGACAAAAAAAGGTGGGATATCAAAATTCATAAACGCTTTTGTAATGACAGCTCGTCTTTTTTCAAATGAATCCACAATTTTTTCTTTTAATTCTCTTCTTAAGAAAAGAGTATTTTTCTTGCCACTTTCAGGATCGGTAATTGTAACAATGCCAAAATTAGGCAAATTAATATATTCTTTTTTATCCCATAGAACCACAGGTACAACATGATGTCTCATCAGATTAGACAGACAATTTTCTAGTTCAATTTCTGGCATATGAAAGTCTGAGATAAAGAAAATAAGCGAGCGTTCACGAGGCATATATTGATAAAGATCTTTGATCGCTCGATTTGATTTATTTACTGAAGTAAAGTTTTTAAGTTGGTCGATCAATGTAAATGCATGTTGCGATCTAAACGATAAAGGGGCTAACCAATCCTCTCTAATTTCATCATCAAACCCAATTAAACCTAAAGCATCATGACGGTCTATTACTGAATGTGCTATTGATTGCGCGACTTCAGCTGCTAGATTAATTTTTTTATTTTTTCCACCAAAATTCATACTGGCAGATAAATCGCATACGATCATCACCGGTGTGGCACTTCGCTGATTAAATATTTTGACATGAATCTCACCAAGGGGATCCCGAATCGATTGACGAATATCAATACGTCTTGGATCAGGATAAGAAAGAAGTGTCGTGTGCCCGGCAAACTCAATGCCCATACCTCTTTGGTTACTTTTATGGCGACCAGGGTGTTTGCCTTTAGATTTCCAACCAATGTGGTAATCAAATAATGGAGTGGGTTGAACCATCTGAATTAAGGTGCGCTGATGTTGTTTAAAATGCCATTGGTTAAATCACGTGCAATGACTGTTCTTCTCATTTCATAAACGGGATTAAATACGAGTCGATGGGCAATAGTTTCGTGGAATACCGCACGAATGTCAGCAGGAGTCACTGATGAACGATCATTGAGCCATGCATTCACACGTGCTGCTTTCATCATCATACTCATACCTCGTGGGCTAGCGCCTGAGATGATAAGTCGATTCATATCGATATCAGATAATTTAATACCATAATCACCAGGATTTTTTGTAGCTTTCCATAAACGCAATGCATAATTTTTTAATGCATCTGTCGCTTTAATATTTTCTTGAATTGTTTCTGAAAGCTCATTGAGTTTATTAAATTTAATGAGATTAGCTTTGACTTCTTCAATAAGTTTATCTGCATTATGAAATTTCGTTTCAAAGACCAAGTCTTTCATCATCTGATCCTCTTTTGGGATAAGGATAGGTATTTCCATCATGAAACGGTCGCGCGCTGCTGAGGGAATTTCAAATGTTTCTTCGCGTTCCACTTGGTTTCGATCGGCAAATACCACCATATGAGGAAAGTAATGTTCTTTATTAAATGCGGACAATGTTTTTTCTGCCATGATTCTTAAGAGCAATGAATGTACCTGTGGTCTTGCACGGTTAATTTCATTGAAAAAGAAAATAGATAAATCACTACCTGACATAAGAATCGGACCTGGGCTGACATGTGGTTTTCCATCTTCACCGAGATAAGTGTGATAGATAAGATCGTTTGGCATAAGATCAATCGTACCTTCGATACGCTGATAGCCACCACCAATCGCGCGCGTAAAGGCTTTTAAAAGTGTTGTTTTTCCCACACCTACATCACCCTCAAGAAGAACGTGACCACGCGCAAAAATTGAAGTGGTAATAAGCCTGATAGGGCTCTCTTGTCCTACAATGACTTTATTAATTTCTGCTTCAAGTTTGACTGCAAGCTTTCTCCAGTCGGCCAAATTTTGGTCGCTCATATCGAATCCCTAATAGATGAAATTGTTAGTTGAGTGTTTTACTATGATTTTCATAGTAGCCTAATAATTTATAAGGGTAAATAGATAAAAACACGATAAAATACTTGTGTTTTCACACAAAAATTTTTCACAATCTTTTTTATCAGCAGCTCATAAATCAATGTCTAAAAAAAATAGCTATACAAAAGAAGAGCTTTTGTCTTGTGGTCGTGGTGAGATGTTTGGTCCAGGCAATGCACAACTTCCGCTTCCTCCTATGCTTATGTTTGATCGCATTGTTTCCATTACGGACGAGGGCGGCGAATATGGCAATGGCCAAATTATTGCTGAGTTAGATGTCAATAAAGACCTCTGGTTCTTTGGTTGTCATTTTGAGGGTGATCCTGTAATGCCAGGCTGTCTCGGACTTGATGCTATGTGGCAATTAGTGGGCTTTTATTTGGGTTGGAAAGGTGGCTTGGGCCGAGGTCGCGCGCTTGGTGGTGGTGAAATTAAGTTTACAGGCCAAGTATTACCGACAGCGCAAAAAATTACCTATGTTATTGATTTAAAAAGAGTAATTATGCGTAAATTAATCATGGGTATTGCTGATGCTAAAATGTCGGTCGATGGTCGAGAGATTTACCATGCAAAAGATTTACGTGTGGGCTTATTTACGCGTACTGACAATTTTTGATCGTTATTTAATGGGAGGCGACGCATGACCCGTCGTGTTGTTGTTACTGGACTAGGGATTGTATCTAGCCTAGGTAATAATAAAAAAGAAGTTAAAGATAGCTTATACCATGCTCGTTCAGGTATTAAATTTCAACCTGAATATGAGGCTCATGGACTAAGGTCACATGTTGCTGGGTCTATTGATTTAGACTTTTCCGAACTTATTGATCGAAAACTCCTTCGATTCATGGCTAAAGGCCATGCCTATGCTTGGCTTGCTATGCAAGAAGCTATTCAAGACGCTAATCTTTCAGAATCACTCGTATCCAATATCAGAACAGGTCTTATAGTAGGGGCTGGCGGCACATCGACTGAAAGCATGCTAGAAGGTACAGACACGATTCGTGAAAAAGGTATTCGACGCGTAGGCCCTTATATGGTCACTAAAACTATGTCGAGCGGCGTCGCAGCTTGTCTTGCAACAGGCGCTCAAATTAAAGGAATTAATTACAGTATTAGCTCTGCATGTTCAACCAGTGCTCATTGTATTGGTAATGCTTATGAGCAAATTCAATATGGAAAACAAGATATTGTATTCGCTGGTGGTGCTGAAGAAGAACATTGGACCATGAGCTTTTTATTTGATGCGATGGGCGCACTTTCCTCCAAATATAATGCAACACCAGATAAAGCATCTCGCACTTATGATGTGAATCGGGATGGATTTGTGATTGCAGGCGGTGGCGGCATACTTGTGCTAGAAGAATATGAGCATGCAAAAGCTCGAAATGCAAAAATCTATGCTGAAGTCGTTGGTTATGGTGCAACCTCAGATGGTTATGACATGGTGGCACCGAGCGGCGAGGGAGCTCAACGTTGTATGGAATTAGCTCTCCAGGGTATTGACCAAGTTGATTATATGAATACACATGGCACAAGCACACCTGTGGGAGATGTAAAAGAGCTTGAAGCGATTCGTACTGTATTTGCAAATAATAAATATGGCCCGATGCCACATATTGCATCTACAAAATCTTTATCTGGTCATGCCTTAGGAGCTGCCGGAGTGAATGAGGCGATCTATAGTTTGATTATGATGGAAAATAAATTCATTGCACCCTCAGTGAATATTGAAGAACTCGATCCTTTAGCAAAAGATCTTCCTATCGTGACAAAGCGTATTGATGATATCGAAGTGAAAACGGCAATTTCAAACAGCTTTGGTTTTGGCGGCACAAATGCCTGTCTTGTATTTTCAACAAAAAATCTTTAAATCATAAGCGCAAGTAAGACTTTTCGCTCTTCATTTGCCAGAATATTGTAAGTTCTGCACGCAGATTGATTATTCATAGATTCAATAGCTATATTTTTTTTTGAAAAATATTCTATGAGTCGTGGCTCAAGATGTTCTTGTATATTTCCAGTACCTAATAAAATGATTTCAACATTCAAAGATTCAATAGCTTCAAAACTATTTTCTTTAATGTCTTTAATACTTTTGACTGGCCATTCAAGAAGAAGTTGATTGGGTGTCATGATAAGGCTCGAATGATAGCGCTCTTGATTAACTTCCACCCAGTTTGAATCATAGCCTGTGATGAGATTTTTATTATCAGATTGGATTAAGTGAAATTTCATAACATCGTGTTTTTAAAGAAATAAATTGAATCAAAACCCTCTCATTTGTTGGCGGAATGGGCGTTCACAAGGTAAGATATCATATATTCAAATTTAGGTAATTAAATTGGCTCAGCTTAAAAAATCATCGAAATTAAATAACGTCTGTTATGACATTCGCGGACCTGTTTTAGCGCACGCTAAAAAAATGGAGGAAGAAGGTCATCGTATTATCAAACTTAATATTGGGAATCCAGCAGCTTTTGGATTTGAAGCACCTGAAGAGATTGTTCAAGACGTGATTCGTAACATGAGCAAAGCATCTGGCTATACAGATAGCAAAGGGCTTTTTGAGCCAAGAAAATCTATCATGCATTACACTCAACAAAAAAATATTCCAAATGTTGATGTAGATGATGTAATTATTGGTAATGGCGTGTCAGAACTTATTGTCATGTCAATGCAGGCATTATTAGATAACGATGATGAAGTGTTGATCCCTATGCCAGATTATCCGCTTTGGACAGCGGCTGTGACGCTAGCAGGGGGGAAACCTAGACACTATCTATGTGATGAAGCTTCAAACTGGTATCCTGATCTTGAAGACATCGAAAGTAAAATCACCAGCAAAACAAAAGCGATTGTTGTAATCAATCCAAATAATCCAACAGGTGCGCTTTATCCAAAAGATATCCTAGAGGGTATTATTCATATTGCAAGAAAACATAAACTCGTTGTTTTTGCAGACGAGATTTACGATAAAGTTGTCTATGATAAGAAAAAACATATTTCAATTGCATCTCTCGCTGACGATATTCTTTTTGTCTCATTCAATGGTTTATCAAAAAACTATCGTGCATGTGGTTATCGAGCAGGATGGTTAGTTGTATCTGGCAATAAGAAAGAATCCTCAGACTACATTGAAGGTTTAAACATGCTTGCCTCCATGCGTTTATGTGCAAACGTTCCTGGACAGCTCGCAATACAAACTGCTTTGGGTGGGTATCAAAGTATTGATGATCTTGTTGCACCTACAGGACGACTTTTCAAACAAAGAGAACTTGCTTACAACATGCTTGTGTCCATTCCCGGAGTCACATGCGTTAAGCCTGAAGCTGCGATGTATCTTTTTCCTAAATTAGATCCAAAGATGTATCCGATTAAAGACGATCAAGAATTTATTTTAAAATTATTAATCGACAAAAAAGTATTATTAGTTCAAGGCACAGGATTTAATTGGAAAGATCCTGATCACATAAGAATTGTTTTCTTGCCAAATGAAGATGATCTTAAAGAATCAATTAATCGTATTGCTAATTATCTTGAAAACTTTAAGAAAAATAATGCAAGCTAGAGAGCTATAACTGATGAAACGAATGAATATAGGTTTATTAGGTATCGGTACAGTAGGTGGCGGTGTCTTTGAACTTTTAAAAACTAATATTAAAGAGATACAGCGTAAAACATCCGCTGATATGAAAATTGTCGCTGTAGCAGATAAAAATCTGGCACGCGCAAAAGAAATTGTTGGGAGCTCTATTGAGGTCACTGATGATGCATTTAAGTTAGTTGCTGATAAAGAGATTGATGTGATTGTTGAACTTATTGGTGGTACAACAATTGCAAAAGAACTAGTGGTGAAAGCGATTGAAAATAAAAAACATGTTGTAACCGCCAATAAAGCATTGCTCGCGAATTTTGGAAATGAACTATTTGACTTAGCCAAAAAGAATAATGTCACTTTAGCTTTTGAAGCATCAGTCGCTGGTGGTATACCTATTTTAAAATCTATTAGAGAAGGTTTGGCTGGAAATAAGATTGAGTGGGTTGCAGGTATTATTAATGGCACCACCAATTTTATTCTGACTGAGATGCGCGACAAAGGAATTACATTTGCTAAAGCCTTATCCGAGGCCCAGTCTTTAGGATACGCAGAAGCAGACCCTACTTTTGATATTGAAGGCATTGACGCAGCACACAAGTTAACAATTCTTGCTGGTTTATCTTTTGGCATTCCTATGAGCTTTAAAGATGTTTATGTGGAAGGCATTAAAGCACTTGAGCAAAAAGATATTCGATATGCAGAAGAATTAGGTTATCGCATTAAGTTATTGGGTATCGCAAAAAAAAGAGATAAAGGTATTGAGTTAAGAGTGCATCCCACTCTAATACCGGAGAAACGTCTAATTGCTAATGTTAATGGTGCAATGAATGCTGTCGTTGTCAAAGGTAATATGGTTGGACCAACACTTTATTATGGCGCTGGTGCCGGTGCTTTACCGACAGCGAGTGCTGTCGTTGCTGATCTTATCGATATTTCAAGATTATCTCAGGTCCCTCCACATGGTTTTGAAGATAATAAAATTGATTCAATACCTATCTATAAAATTGAAGACGCAATCAGCGGCTATTACTTAAGAATTCGTGTTTCAGATAAGCCAGGTGTATTGGCAGAGATTACAAAATTATTTGGTGATAAGAAAATTTCAATTGATGCGATGCTCCAAAAAGAACCACAAGAACATGAATCTGAAGCAGATATTGTCATACTAAGCCATTTAGCTCTTGAGAAAGATATCAATACCGTCATTGATTCAATTGAGTCCTTATCGGCCACCATTGGAAAAGTTATTAAAATTAGATTAGAAGAACTTAGTAAATAAAGGCTTTATGAAATATATTTCAACGCGTGGTCAATCAAAGCCACTTTCTTTTTCTGAGATTTTATTAGGCGGTCTTGCACCTGATGGTGGTTTATATCTGCCAGAGTCTTACCCTCAATTTTCAGCTCAAGATTTAAATAATATGCGAAGCATGAGTTATGCTGAACTTGCTTTTCATATCATTTCTAAATTTGTTGATGACATACCGCAAGACGACTTAAAAATAATTATCAATAAAACATACACCAAGGATGTATATGCGTTTGCAAGATCACAACAAAAACCAGAAGACATTACACCGATTTTAAAAGTTAAAGAGAATTTATATATTCTTTCACTTTCAAATGGACCAACACTTGCATTTAAAGATATTGCAATGCAACTCCTTGGCAATCTCTTTGAATATGTGCTTGCTAAAGACAATGCAGAAATAAATATTTTAGGCGCAACGTCTGGAGATACCGGATCTGCTGCTGAATATGCTATGCGAGGAAAAAAAGGTATTAATGTCTTTATGTTGTCACCTTATCAGAAGATGAGTCGCTTTCAATCAGCTCAAATGTTTAGTATTCAAGACCCAAATATTTTTAATCTAAGCATCAAAGGTGTTTTTGATGATTGTCAAGATATTGTTAAGGCAGTATCTAATGACTTAGACTTTAAAAAAGATTTTAAAATTGGCGCAGTGAATTCAATTAATTGGGGCAGAATTTTAGCGCAGATCGTTTATTATTTTAAAGGCTATCTCGCTGTTACCAAAAAAAATGAAGAGGTAAGCTTTACTGTGCCCACTGGTAATTTTGGTAATATTTGTGCAGGTCATATAGCACGTATGATGGGTCTTCCAATTAAAAGACTTGTAGTTGCTACCAATGAAAATAATGTATTAGATGAGTTCTTTAAGACAGGTATGTATAAGCCACGCGACTCTAAAAATACTTTTCATACTTCAAGCCCCTCAATGGATATATCTAAGGCCTCTAATTTTGAACGATTCATTTTTGATTTAATTGGTCGAGATAGTAAAAAGTTGAATGAATTATGGAAATTGATTGATCAAGGCGGTAATTTTGATTTAAACCAAGGTGGTATTTTTGAAAAAATTAAAGATTTTGGATTTACATCATCCTCAAGTACGCACAAAGAACGTATTCACTTTATTAAAGAAATATACAATCAATACAAGATCATCATCGATACACATACAGCAGATGGATTTAAAGCAGCCTATGAGCATTTAGATGACAATGTCCCAATGATTGTGCTTGAGACAGCATTACCTATCAAATTTGAAGATTCTATTTTAGAAGCGATAAATCAAAAACCTGACAGACCAGAATCATTAATGCATTTAGAAGATCTTCCGCAACGATTTGAAGTTTTAGATAATCAAGTTGATCAAGTTAAAACATTCATAAGGCAAAACGTATAAGATCATGAAGCAATATTTAGATTTACTTAATCACGTTAAAAACCATGGTGATGTTAAACATGACCGAACTGGTACAGGTACAATTTCTGTATTTGGTTATCAAATGCGTTACGACCTATCAAAGGGTTTTCCTTTATTAACTACAAAAAAAGTACATTTAAAGTCAATTATTCACGAGCTTTTATGGTTTTTAAGCGGTAGTACAAATATTAAATACTTAAAAGATAACGGCGTGAGTATTTGGGATGAATGGGCGGATGAAAATGGCAACCTAGGTCCAGTCTATGGTTATCAATGGAGAAGCTGGCCTTCGGCTGATGGAAAACATATTGATCAGATTACAGAATTGATTGAGTCAATTAAAACAAATCCTGATTCAAGACGATTAATAGTTTCAGCTTGGAATGTCTCTGAAATCAAAAAAATGAAACTTCCACCTTGTCATGCATTTTTTCAGTTTTATGTTTCAAATGGGAAATTATCCTGTCAGCTTTATCAAAGAAGTGCAGATATTTTCCTAGGCGTACCTTTTAATATTGCATCTTATGCGCTGCTAACAATGATGGTAGCGCAAGTATGTTCATTAGAACTTGGTGATTTTGTTCATACGTTAGGCGATGCACACATTTATTCGAATCATATAGACCAAGTCAATGAGCAATTATCAAGATCACCTAAAGCATTACCTCGTATGAAAATTAATCCTGAAGTTAAAAACATTTTTGACTTTAAATTTGAAGATTTTGTTCTAGAAAATTACGATCCTGACCCTCCGATTAAAGCACCTGTCGCAGTCTAGTGTCCAAACTATCCATCATTGTTGCAATGAGTTCTAATCGTGTTATTGGTGTAAATAACACCTTGCCATGGCATATCAGTGAGGATTTAAAGCATTTTAAATCTTTAACAACGGGACACACGATTATTATGGGGCGAAAGACCTACGAGTCTATTGGTCGACCGTTACCCAATAGAAGAAATATTGTGATTAGTCGAAATACAGAAGCTTCTTATGAGGGTGCAGAAGTTGTGCATAGTATCGAAGATGCTTTTTCTATTTGTAAGAATGATAATGAGGTATTTGTGATTGGAGGTTCAAATATATATGAGCAAGCATTAAGCTTAGTAGATTACATATATATAACAGAAATTAAAAAAAGCTTTTCGGGAGATGCTTTTTTTCCTGAAATCAATAAACAAATGTGGATTGAATCTTCAAGAGAAAATCATATTACAAATGATGGCCTTGAATTTTCTTTTGTAAAGTATCAAAAAAATACTAAATAGATACACAATCTACAAAGTAGTGTGCTTTACCATCAATTTTTTCTTTTACTAATCCGTGATTGTCTGTTTCAAAGCCTGGGAATTTTTCATTAAAATCTCTCGCGAATTTTAAATAGTTCACAATAATTTTATTAAAACGCTCACCAGGAATTAGAAGAGGAATGCCCGGTGGATAGGGCGTGAGAAGCACAGCTGTAATTCTGCCTTCTAAATCATCAATCGCGACACGTTCAATTTCTTTGTGAGCCATTTTTGAAAAAGCATCTGTGGGCTTCATTGCAGGAATCATGTCAGAGAGATACATTTCCGTAGTAAGTCTTGCAATGTCATGTTTTTTATAAATCTCATGAATCTGTGTACATAAATCTTTTAATCCAATGCGTTCATAACTTGGTTGCTTTTGAATAAATTCCGGTAAAACTTTCCATAAAGGCTGATTTTTATCATAATCATCTTTAAATTGTTGTAGAGCTGCTACAAGCGTATTCCATCGGCCTTTAGTAATACCAATCGTAAACATAATAAAAAATGAGTAGAGACCTGTTTTCTCTACGATAACGCCATGCTCTGCCAAATACTTAGTCACAATAGAAGCTGGAATACCGAATTCTTCTGAAAACTCGCCATCAACATTGAGGCCTGGGGTAATGATGGTTGCCTTGATAGGGTCCAGCATATTGAAGCCATCCGCAAGATTACCGAATCCATGCCAATGATCATTTGCATTTAACATCCAAGCATCTCGATCTTCGAGTCCTTCGTCTGATAGATCGTTAGGACCCCAAACTTTAAACCACCAATCAGACCCCCACTCAATATCTACTTTTCGCATAGCGCGTCTGAAGTCCAATGCTTCCATAAGAGATTCTTCAACAAGGGCTTTACCGCCAGGTTCCTCCATCATCGCAGCAGCGACATCGCAACTCGCAATAATTGAATATTGGGGACTTGTAGAACTATGCATTAAGAATGATTCGTTAAAGACTTCTCTGTCGAGTTTATTTCTTTCTGCATCTTGCACAAGAATTTGTGATGCTTGACTTAAGCCTGCTAAAAGTTTGTGTGTCGACTGTGTTGAGAAAATTAAACTATCTTTACAGCGAGGACGGTCAGCACCAATGGCATGATAGTCACCATAGAAATCGTGGAATGTTGCATGGGGTAACCAAGCTTCATCAAAATGAAGCGAATCAATTTTTCCATCTAACATTTCTTTAATTTCTTCAACGTTATAAAGTATGCCGTCATATGTAGATTGTGTAATTGTTAATACACGAGGCTTATCTTTTTTGTTAGTGATGAATGGATTCTTTTGAATTTTGTCCTGAATATTTTTCCATTCAAATTCTTTTTTAGGAATTGGACCAATAATCCCAAAGTGATTTCGAGTTGGCATCAAGAAAATCGGAATAGCACCGGTCATAATAATGGAGTGCAAGACTGATTTATGACAGTTTCGATCAACGATGACTATATCGCCAGGAGCTACAGTTGAATGCCAAACCATCTTATTAGAGGTGGATGTACCATTTGTTACAAAATAAAGATGGTCAGAGTTATATATACGCGCTGCATTTCTCTCCGAAGCACCTACAGGGCCTGTATGGTCTAGTAATTGTCCTAATTCATCTACTGCATTACATACGTCAGCTCTAAGCATGTTTTCACCAAAGAACTGGTGAAACATTTGCCCAACTGGTGATTTGAGAAAAGCTACACCACCTGAGTGACCAGGACAATGCCATGAGTAGGAGCCATCGCCTGCATAATGAGTAAGAGCTTTAAAAAATGGTGGTGGCAAACTATCTAAATAAGTTCTGGCTTCGCGCACAATGTAACGCGCAACAAATTCTGGCGTGTCCTCATGCATATGAATAAAGCCATTAAGTTCTCTTAAGATTTCATTGGGAATGTGACGGCTTGTTCTTGTTTCGCCATGAAGAAATATCGGAATTTCTTCATTACGAAATCTAATTTCATCTACGAAATTTTTTAAATGTTGAAGAGCGGTTTGGTTTTCTTCAATAAACTCTTCATCATCGATAGATAGAATAAATGCAGAAGCCCGACTTTGTTGTTGAGCAAATGAAGATAAATCACCGTAGCTTGTAACGCCAAGGACTTCAAAATTTTCTTCCTCGATCGCATTTGCTAAAACTCTAATACCAAGACCAGATGAATTTTCAGATTTAAAGTCTTCATCAATGATGACTACGGGGAAGTTAAATTTCATATTAACCCTTTATATTTTAGGTAATGTTACGCCTATTTGACCTTGGTACTTACCACCGCGATCTTTATAGGATGTTTCACATAATTCATCGGACTCAAAGAATAACACTTGAGCACAACCTTCGCCTGCATAAATTTTTGCTGGAAGAGGTGTGGTATTACTAAATTCTAACGTCACATAACCTTCCCATTCTGGTTCAAAAGGTGTGACGTTTACAATAATGCCGCATCGTGCATAAGTTGATTTGCCCAAGCATACAGTAAGAACACTTCTTGGAATTCTGAAATACTCCACTGTTCTTGCAAGTGCAAAAGAGTTAGGTGGGATGATGCAGTAATCGGCATTGAATTCAACAAAAGAATTTGGGTCAAATTTTTTAGGATCGACGATAGTGCTATTAATATTGGTAAATACTTTAAATTCATTAGCGCATCGAATGTCATATCCATAACTTGATGTGCCATAGGATACGATTTTTTGATTATCTTTTTCGCGAATAAGTTTAGGTTCGAATGGCTCAATCATGCCATGTTCTTCGGCCATCTTTCTTATCCATTTATCTGATTTTATCGTCATAATTTTCTTGTCTCAAAAAAGAAAAATCCCGTTTGCACAATCTTGACGCTACGGGATTTCTAATGAATTAAATTTTCATAACTTTAGAGCTTATTTTCACCGATTTCAATACTCTGACGCCAAAATTGTTCAGGTTTGTCAAAGATAACTTTCGATTCAAGAGGGTCAGCACTCCCAGCAGGGTAGGTAAAGACTGGACTCTTATCTTCATTCCAGGCCTTAATTACAGGATCAAGAAGTCTCCATGATGCTTCTACCTCATTGATATGGAGGTATAAAGATTGGTCGCCTTGCATCAAGTTAAGTAGAAGTGATTCATAGGCATCTACACTTTCATCTCCTGAAATTCTATTTGGAGCATCCATAGCTACCGTTCTTACTTTAGTATCAAGCCCTGGAATTTTCGTTTGGATTTCAAACCGGGTAAATTCTTTAGGTTGAATACTGATGACGAGCCAATTATCGGCTTGCTCAGGAAGCGAAAGCGGTGCTTTTTTAAATTTAATGGCTATCGCAGTGTCAGATGCGTGAAGACGCTTCGCTGTTCTTACATAGACAGGTACACCTTTCCATCTTGGTGTATTAATGTAGAACTTAAGAGCTGCGTAGGTCTCAACAACACTCTTTGGATCTTCAAGTTCTTCTAAGTAACCCTTAACTTCTTCACCATTGATATTACCTCGACCATATTGTGCTTTAAAAGTATGCTTCTTAAGCTCGTCAAGAGGAATAGGTTTAATTGATTCAAGGACTTTAATTTTTTCAGCACGAATATTTTCAGGGCTCAATGTTTGAGGCATTTCCATCGTTGTTAATGCAAGCATTTGCATAAGATGGCTTTGTATCATATCTCTTAAAGCGCCGGTCGCATCATAGAATTGAGTTCTCTCACCTACACCAAGCGTTTCATTATTTGTAATTTGAATGTGATCGATATGCTCATGCGACCAAAGCGGATCAAAAATATGATTTGCAAAGCGCGTGAGAAGAATATTTTGTAGTGCTGATTTACCGAGGTAATGATCGATGCGGTATATCTGTGTTTCTTTTAAATGTTTGGTGATAGATTTTTGAAGTGCTTGAGCTGTTTCTAAATTAGTACCAAATGGTTTTTCAATGACAACACGACGCCAAGCTTTGCTCTCATCCGTTAAGCCAACGCTCGCAAGTAAATCAACAATCGAAGCGAAGTCAGAGGGCCTAACAGACAAAAAGAAAGCTAAATTCTGTGGAAAAGTTGATGTGTCAGAGAGTCTTTCACTAAGTCGTTCAAAAGCTTTACTATCATCAGGTGGATTTGCGTGATAAAAATTTCTAGCAATAAAACGATCAAATACTTTTGCGTCGTAATTTTTTTTGAATTTAATATCAAGCATGGATTTTATATCGTCTCGCCATGCCTTTTCTTCAACTTCAGACCTTCCTACTGAAAGAATTTTCATTTTCTCTGGCAATCTGCCAAGAGAATCGAGTCTAAAAAGACCTGGAATAAGTTTTATTCTGGAAAGGTTTCCACTTGCACCAAAGAGGACCAGGGTGCAGTCATCAATTTTCGTCATAGATATATAGGAATGTAAAAAAAGTTATTTAGATTTTTTTACTGCATGACCACCAAATGCATTACGCATTACTGATAGCAATCTATAGCCATAACCTTGTTTTTCTTGGCTTCTGAATCTTACTTGCAATGCGAGTGTAAGTACAGGTGTTGGAATGCCTTGTTCAATTGATTCAACCACAGTCCATCTACCTTCGCCTGAGTCAGCGACATAAGGTGCAACTTCATCCAACGCTTGATCCTCTTTCAGCGCATCAGCAGTTAAATCTAGTAACCAGCTTCTTACGACTGAGCCGTGTTTCCATAATTCTGTAATTTGCGCTAAATCAAGTTTAAATTCAGTTTTACCTTTAAGAAGCTCAAGACCTTCCGCGAATGATTCCATCATTCCGTATTCAATACCGTTGTGAATCATTTTAGTAAAGTGGCCTGAGCCGACAGGACCTACATGAGCCCAGCCACGATCCGCGTGAGCGAGTGCTTGAAGAATTGGTTTCATTGTATCCGCAACTTCTTGTTTTGCCCCTACCATTAAGCAGTAGCCATTTGCCAAACCCCACACACCTCCTGATGTTCCGCAATCCATAAACCCAATACCTTTTTCTTCAAGGAATTTACCGATGCGTTGAGAGTCTTTGTAATTTGAATTGCCACCGTCAATAATAATATCGCCTTTATTGAGCATTGGAATGAGTTCTTTGATTTGTTCTTCGGTTGGATTTCCTGCTGGTACCATAAGCCATACGATTTTTTGACCATCTAATTTTGCTACAGCATCTGCTACTGAGCTTGCGCCAATAATTTTTGATTTTTCTTCTAGTGTTTTTACAACTTCTGCGCTTCGGTCAAAGCCCACAACAGAAATACCTTTTTGAACAAGACGAGTAGCCATATTGCCACCCATTTTTCCGAGACCAATCATTGCTAATTTCATTTTTTTACCTTTTTATGGAAGATTTGTTATTGCTTAATCTTTTGGAATAAAGCAAATTAGTTTAAAGTGCGATACAAGTTAAATTATATCAAACGCAAGCCTCTTCAAGGAATTGATTTCGATATAAAATCCAAATTATTTTGAAAGATTTACATGAATTTGAAGCAAATTAAGTGGCAGTCATTTGAAAGCCAGGTTTCTCTTGATCAAGCGGCTATGGAGAGGATTTTAGCTTTAGCTGATTCTTCAATTAAAGCGCGTGGTGAATTTCATCTTGTATTAGCCGGAGGATCGACACCTAAAAATGTCTATACACTTCTTAAAAACATCAACACTGATTGGCATAAATGGCATGTTTATTTTGGAGATGAGCGATGTCTAGATTTTACGCACCAAGAGCGAAATAGCACGATGGCTTTTGAGGTTTGGCTCAATCATATTGATATTCCCGCCCAAAATATTCATATAATTCCAGCGGAGCTTGGTCCGGTAGAAGGCGCACATTTATATAATGAAACGCTAAGTAAGGTAGGCGATTTTGATTTAGTTCTTTTAGGGCTTGGTGAAGACGCACATACTGCAAGCTTATTTCCAGGACATAGTTGGGATAGCAACTTAGATGCTTTAGCGATCTTTGATGCACCCAAACCGCCACCATCAAGAATATCAATGTCGCCAGCACGCTTAAGTCGATCTAGATCTGTGCTTTTCCTGGTCAGTGGAAAAGAGAAACAGACTGCGATAAATCAATGGAAAGCGGGGGATTTAATACCTGCAAGCAAAATCACCTGTAACAATGGGGTAGATGTATTTTGTTTTAATGTAAATTAGGTTTTTTGAATCACAATATTTGGGAATTTATTGCTGTAATCTTGGGCAAGTTTAGAGACTTTAATGGCCGTTAAACGGGCAATTTTCTTGTAAGTTTTTGCAGCACTGCTTTCAGGCTCTGCTACCACTGTTGGGTTTCCATTATCAGCTTGCTCTCTAATCTTAATGTCTAAAGGCAAGCTTCCTAGAAGAGATACACCATAATCCTGACACATTTTTTCAGCGCCACCCGATCCAAAAATGTGTTCTTCGTTGCCACATTTTGAACATGTATGCATGGCCATATTTTCTACAATACCAATAATTGGAATATTAACTTTTTCAAACATTTTTAATCCGCGTCTAGCATCAAGTAAGGCAATATCTTGTGGCGTTGTAACGATAATAGCGCCTGTGACAGGGACTTTTTGAGATAAGGTAAGCTGAATATCACCAGTGCCAGGAGGTAAATCAACAATAAGGTAATCAAGATTATCCCACCTTGTTTCTTTTAAGAGTTGTTCGAGTGTGCCTGTGACCATAGGGCCGCGCCATACCATGGGTGTTTCTGTATCTACAAGGAATCCAATCGACATAGCTTGAATATTGTGAGCTATTATAGGCTCCATTGACTTGCCATCTTTACTCTCAGGTTTTGTGTATATTCCTAACATTTGAGGTTGGCTTGGACCATAAATATCAGCATCCAAAATGCCTACACGTGCACCTTCAGCGGATAAAGCTAAAGCGAGATTGACTGCGGTTGTAGATTTTCCTACGCCACCCTTGCCAGAAGCCACAGCAATAATATTCTTAACACCAGAAATAAGTGCTATGCCTTTTTGAGCTGCATGAGATGTGATTTTAAAATCAACTTCAATATTTAAATTAACTTCAGGTAATATTTTTTTAATTTGAGTCGTAATCAAATTTTTGATGTCATTTAATTGGCTTTTGGCTGGGTAGCCAAGCAAGACTTTGATACCAATATCACTATCTTTTATTGAAATGCTTTTGATAGATTTATCGTTAATAAGGTTGTCGTTCGTATTGGGGTCAACAACATCTTTTAGCAGATCTTTTATTTGTTCTTCTGAGTAAGTCATGAGGCGGTAATTTTAACCTATCTTAGTTGAGGCGTCATTTGATAGAATAGGGACTTAGTCAAATCAATAAAGTTTCTCAATTCATGCGAAAGATCTTAGTCACTTCAGCCTTGCCGTACGCGAATGGGAGCATTCATTTAGGTCATTTAGTGGAATATATCCAAACTGATATTTGGGTTAGATTTCAAAAAATGCAAGGCCATGAGGCTTATTACGTTTGCGCAGATGATACACATGGAACCCCCATTATGCTTCGGGCTGAAAAAGAGGGTATTTCGCCGGAAGCGCTAATTAAAAAAGTACATATAGAACATTCGAAAGATTTTTCTGATTTTTTTATAAATTTTGATAATTTTTATTCTACAAATTCTTCTGAAAATCTTGAGCTTTCTCAAACTGTCTATAAAAAACTTAAACAGAATAAGAAGATTTATACAAAAACTATAGAGCAATTTTACGATCCAGTAAAAGAAATGTTTTTGCCTGATCGGTTTATTAAAGGAGAGTGTCCTAAGTGTCACGCCAAAGATCAATATGGCGATTCATGTGAAGTTTGTGGTGCAACATATGCTCCCACTGAATTAATTAATCCGACCTCTTCTGTCTCAGGTTCTATTCCTATAAGAAAAGAAACTGATCATTACTTCTTTAAGCTTTCAGAGTGTGAAACATTTTTGGAAAACTGGACATCTTCTGGCACGCTTCAGCAGGAGGCTGCCAATAAAATGAAGGAGTGGTTTAAATCCGGCTTGGCTGATTGGGACATTTCAAGAGATGCACCTTATTTTGGTTTTGAAATTCCTGATGCACCAGGTAAATATTTTTATGTCTGGCTTGATGCTCCCATCGGGTATATGGCGAGTTTTAAAAAACTCTGTGAAGATAAAAAGATTAATTTTGATGAGTTTTGGAACGCAGATTCAAAAACAGAGCTATATCATTTTATTGGTAAAGATATTCTTTATTTCCATGCATTATTTTGGCCAGCAACTTTAGAATTTTCTGGTTATAGAAAACCAACAAAGATTTTTGCCCATGGTTTTCTTACGGTAAATGCTGAGAAGATGTCTAAATCTCGGGGTACATTCATTACAGCTCGAAGTTACTTGGATCATATTAAAAATCCAGACTACCTTCGATACTATTACGCTGCTAAATTAAATAATACGATGGAAGATATTGATCTTAATTTAGATGATTTTTTATCTCGAGTAAATAGCGATCTTGTCGGCAAATTTATTAATATCGCAAGTCGAACCTCAGGATTTATTCGTAAATACTTTGAAGGTAAACTTTTCCTTGATGATGCAAAAACTGATCAAGAACATATTGCTATTTCTCAAAAATGCAAAGATATTGAAACTGAAATCAAGAGTTGCTATGAGTCTAGAGAGTACGGCCGTGCTGTTCGTGAAATTATGCGTATAGCAGATATTACAAATGAGTATGTTAATACGAAAGCACCCTGGACTCTTGCAAAAGATGATACACAACATAAATCAGGTTCAGACTTACATGTGATATGTAGTAGAAGTCTTGAGGCTTTTAGGCGACTTTCTATATATCTTGCACCTGTATTGCCTAAACTTGCGTCAGATATAGCAAAATTTTTTAATGAAAAAGAATTTAAGTCATTTAAAGATCTTGATAAAAATGACATTACCGTTAACGAGTATCAGCACATATTAACTAGAGTTGAAAAGAAAGATATCGATATGATGATTGAATCAAACAAAGAGTCTTTGGACAAAAACAATGAATCTTCGAAGAAAGCAGACACCGATCAATCGATGATTTCTATTGAAGATTTTATGAAAATCGATTTAAGAGTTGCTCTTATTAAAGAAGCTTCTTTTGTGGAAGGTGCAGATAGTCTTTTAAGATTAAGCTTAGATCTCAATGATGGTCGTCCAAGACAAGTTTTTGCAGGTATTAAATCTAAATATAATCCTGATCAGCTAATTGGAAAATTGACTGTCATGGTTGCTAATTTAAAACCAAGACAAATGAAATTTGGTTTATCTGAGGGTATGGTGCTTGCTGCAAGCAATGAATCTGATGGGCCGTTTGTACTTTATCCAGATCAAGGCGCTAAACCTGGTATGCGTATTAAATAATTAATCTTGGTTAATTTCTAAATAAATTTTTTCTAAAGTTTTTGATGGATCTTTTGATTGGGTAATGGGTCTTCCAATTACTAAATGATTGGATCCTGCTTTGATAGCTTCTAAAGGCGTCATAGTTCTCACTTGATCATTTGCCACGTCCCCGGCCGTCCTTATACCTGGCGTTACAAATAAAAATGATGGATTAAACTGGTTTTTTAAGAAGTCTAAATCTTTGGCAGAACAGACGATACCTTGAAGCCCACTTTGTTCGGTTAATTTTGCAAGACGCAATACTTGGTCTTCTATCTTTCTAGACACACCAACTTCTTCTAAAGTCTTTTGATCCATACTTGTCAATACAGTGACTGCGATAAGAAGAGGGGGTTGTTTGGCCCTACTCGTGCCTTCGAGAGCTGCTTCCAACATGTGACTTCCTCCAGAAGCATGAACATTAAGCATCCAGACACCTAACTGACTTGCTGCTTCACATGCTTTTTTAACGGTCGTAGGAATGTCATGGAATTTAAGATCTAAAAATACTTTGAAATTTTTATTGTGCAGGTATTCAATAAAAGCAGGCCCAGTTGTTGTGAATAATTCTTTACCGACTTTTAGATTGCAATATTCTGGATTAAGTTGCGAAACCAATGTTTTTGCATCTGCAAGATTCGCAAAATCAAGAGCTACGGTAACTTTATACGTTGCTGTCATTAACTAATTTCATTCATCTCAGTAGGCTCTGACGGAAGTGCTTCCCAGGCATTACAAGCTGGACACTGCCAATGATGCTGTTTAGCTTTAAAGCCACAGCTGCTGCATGTAAATAAACGTCGATTACCAATAGCATTACGAACAGTTTGTTGAATAAGTTGGATGTCTTGTTCTTTATGTTTGCTATTTAAAGCACGGGCTTGAAATAATTGATCTAATGCTTGAAGGCTTGGTTTTCTTATAAGCTCTTTGCGTGCAAGCTCTTCGGCCATTTCAGAGCCTTCTAGTTTTAATGTTGCTTCATAGATTACATTAAGCAGTGATCTTAATTTGTAATTTTCAAAATAAAGATTTAGGAGTGATAAACCTTCTTCAGGCTTTTTAAGTTTCTCAAATGAATTAAGTATTTTGGCTGCGACAAGACCTAAGGATTCTGGATCTTGAAACTCAATTTTTTTCCAGTGATTGATTGCTTTGTTATGATCACCATCTTCTGCATCTAAGTCACCAAGTAAAATATTCGCTCTAACACATTTCTTATGCGCATCGAGTGCATCGTGAAGTGATTTAATCGCCGATTTTTTATCTTTATCTAAAATTGCATTCAGCGCAATCTCACAATGGTAATGACTAATTTGTAATCTAAATGAAACGCCTGATTCTTTTTCTAATTTTGTGGCCATCTTAATCGCGTTTTGCCATTCACGTTCTTTCACGTAAATCTCAAGTAAAGCATTAGATGCGTATTGTTTATATTTTCCAGATTCTAATTTAAGGAATAATTCTTCAGCCCGATCAAATAAGCCTGCTTTAAGATAATCTTGAGCTAATTCAGCTTTCACGGATTCTTCTTGTGATGGATTAAGATCACGATTTTCTAATAAATCTAAATGCATATTGATAGCGCGATCAATGTGACCTATTCGTCTTAAGATACTGCCTAAAGCAAAGTGTAATTCAAGTGATTCATTATTAATACGAACAGCATCCATAAAAGCGTTAACTGCTTTTTCGTATTGATTAGTAATAAGGTAATTAAGGCCTTTAAAGTAGGTCGCAGGAAGGCTTGTTGATTCCTTCATGAGTTGTTTAATGTCAATACGAGCGGCTATCCAACCTAATGCAAAGAAGAAGGGGATAACAAGGAGCCACCAATATTCGAATTGAATCATATTTGATTTATTGTATATCTATTAATTGATTGATCAAAAAAAAAGCATATCCTGGTTAGAAGATATGCTTTTAAATGATGTCTAGTCTTATTTATCAACGCGATCTCTTAGTTCTTTGCCTGCTTTAAAATGTGGAACATATTTCTCTGGCACCTCCACTTTTGAACCTGTTTTAGGGTTTCTGCCCAAGCGAGGTGGTCGGTAATTTAAACTAAAACTACCAAACCCTCTAATTTCAATTCTTTTACCTTTGGAGAGTGTTTCACCCATAGCATCTAGAATTGTTTTGACCGATAACTCAGCGTCTTTATAGACTAACTGAGAGAAACGGCTAGCAAGTAAGTTGATTAATTTAGACTTCGTCATAAGATAAATTATTTTTTACTATCTAATTTTGCCTTTAATAACGCGCCAAGGTTAGTTGTCCCAGCATTATCAGAACTTTGTTCAACCTCTACTTTTTTCTTAGCAGCTTTTGGTTTAGCTGAATTTTTAGATTTAAGTGAAAGTTGGATTGTTTTTTCTTTAGCATCGATATTGAGTATTTTAACTTCAATTTCGTCACCAGCTTTAACAACAGTTGAAGCATCATCAATTTTATCTTCGCTGACTTCATTGATATCAACCTTACCTTCAACTTGATCAGCTAAAGTTACTATAATACCGGAAGCATCTGCTGATTTAACTATACCTTTAACAAAACTTCCTTTGTCATTAGCTTTTGTGAAGCCTGAGAAGTTGTCGCCTGATAATTGTTTAAGGCCAAGAGAAATTCTTTCTTTCTCAACATCGATTGCCACGATGAGCGCTTCGAGATCGTCACCTTTTTTAAAGTTTCTAATCGCCTCTTCACCTGTCTTATCCCAAGAGATATCAGATAAATGAATAAGACCATCTATGCCACCATCTAGACCGATAAAGATTCCGAAATCAGTGATTGATTTAATAGGGCCGCTTACTTTGTCACCTTTTTTATGTGTTTCAGAAAATTCTGCCCATGGATTTGATTTACATTGTTTCATACCCAATGAAAGTCTTCTTCTGTCTTCATCAATTTCAAGAATCATTACTTCAACTTCGTCACCGAGCTGCGCAATTTTTCCAGGGTGAATATTTTTATTTGTCCAATCCATTTCTGAAACGTGAACTAAACCTTCAATACCAGCTTCAATTTCAACGAATGCACCGTAATCAGTTAAGTTAGATACTTTACCGAATAGACGCGAGCTAACTGGATATCTTCTTGATAAACCTTTCCAAGGATCATCGTCGAGTTGTTTTAAACCTAATGAAACACGATTTTTTTCTTGATCAAATTTAAGCACTTTAGCTTCAACTTCATCACCAATATTTAAAATTTCAGATGGATGCTTTACGCGTCTCCATGCTAAGTCAGTAATATGAAGTAAACCGTCAATACCGCCTAAATCAACGAATGCACCATAATCTGTGATATTTTTAATAATACCTTTGACAGTTGCACCTTCAGTAAGTGTTCCAATAACAGCATCTCTATCTGCACCTGTGGATTGTTCCATCACTGCTTTTCTAGAAACAACCACGTTATTTCTTTTCTTATCAATTTTGATAACTTTAAGATCCCATTCTTTATTTTCAAATGGTGATGTGTCTTTAACAGGTCTTACATCAACGAGTGAGCCTGGTAAGAATGCTGTGATTCCATTTACAGATACTCTTAAGCCACCTTTAACGCGACTACTTACAAAACCTTTAACTACCGTTCCTTGATTCATTGCATCTTCAAGGTCAAGCCATGCTTGCATTTTCTTTGCTTTATCTCTTGATAGGATTGTTGAGCCGAAGCCGTCTTCTAGTTTTTCAATTGCAACTTTAACAAAGTCACCCACTTTAACGTCAAGTTCGCCTTGGTCATTAAGGAATTCTTCTGCTTTGATTACGCTTTCTGATTTAAGTCCTGCGTTTACAATCACAAAGTCATTATCAATCGATATAACTTCGGCTGTAATTACTTCGCCTGAACGCATTTCTTGAAGCGCTATGCTTTCTTCGAATAGAGCTGCGAAACTTTCTGTGGATTTTGATTCTGTATTTTTTGCTGTCGTTGCCATTAAATGTTACCTATAAAGTCCTACCTAGCGATAGGGATGTTAAAGTTAGCAATAGATCTTTGAAATCTATTACACCAATTTTTTAAGACGTTTGAGACTTTAAACTGAAGAGATGGGTGATGTTATCAACGGCATCAGATATGCTTAATGTGTCTGTATCTATTTCAATAGCGTCTTTTGTTTTTAAGAGGGGAGAGATTTCTCTTTGAAAATCTCGCTTATCTCTTAGAATAATTTCACTTAAAACCGAGGCCATATTAGCAGGGTTTCCTTTTGAGATCAACTGTTTATATCTTCTTTCGGCTCTAATTTGAGCGCTTGCGGTTAAGAAGATTTTAATGCCAGCATGGGGGAAAACAACCGATGTCATATCCCTTCCTTCGGCCACCAATCCAGGGCTTTTTTCAAAACTCCTCTGAAATCCGAGAATCGCCTCTCTTAAAGCCTTATGAACCGCAACTTCAGAGGCTCCGCGACCTGATTCTTCAGTACGTATCGCTTCCGAGACGTCTTTACCATTGAGTAAAATTTGATCATTTTTGAAGCTTAAATCAGCATTTTCTAGGACTTTGAGAAGTAAAGCTTCGTTATCGAGGGGAATATTTTGCATGCGACCCGCATAAGCGATCGTTCGATAAATTGATCCAGAGTCTAGATAATGAAAGCCTAGTTTTTCTGCAACAAGTTTAGCGACAGTACCTTTTCCAGAAGCGGAAGGGCCATCAATCGCAATAATAGGAATGTGAGAGGTCATCTATGTTTTTATAATACTTTCTAATACTTCAAAGTATGTGGGGAATGTTTTATTCACACATGCTGGATCATTAATTGTGATTGAGATATTTTTAAGGCTGACCAATGAGAAACACATCGCTATTCGATGATCATCATAAGTATCTATTTCTACATCTTCTTTGATATGAAGTGGAGGAGTGATTTCAATAAAATCTTCACCTTCAACAACCGCTGCACCCAACTTTTTAAGTTCAGTTGCCATAGCTTTAATACGATCAGTTTCTTTAACGCGCCAACTTCCAATGTTGTGAAGTTTAGTTGTACCATTTGCAAATAATGCTAAAACCGCAAGTGTCATTGCAGCATCTGGAATATGGTTGCAATCAAGATTGATTGCTTGAAGTGTTTTAACTTTTGAAACCTTAATCGATGCTTCAAGAGTTTTAATTTTAGCGCCCATAAGAGCTAGGGCTTCAGTAAATTTCACATCACCTTGAATGCTATTTTTCCCAATACCTTTGACTTCAATATCACCAGCAAGCGCACCGGCGGCTAAGAAGTAAGAAGCTGATGAGGCGTCACCCTCAACAAATATTTCACCTGGGCTCACATAAGCACTTGAGCCTGGAATCAGAAAGTGTTGCCAGTCTATTTTTTTTACGTGCACACCAAATCGACTCATAAGATTAAGGGTGATATCAATATATGGTTTTGAAATTAAATCACCGACGATTTCGATAGATACTTCTTTTTTTGTAAGTGGAATCGCCATTAATAGCGCTGTTAAGAATTGACTTGAAATATCACCTCTAATTTTTACTGAGCTGTTAACAATAATTTCAGAAGGAGATATTTTTAGCGGTGGATAACCTTCTTGATTGAGGTAGGAGATATTTGCATTTAATTGTAAAAGAGCATCGACAAGATCTTTAATAGGCCGCTCATGCATTCGAGGTACGCCACTTAGCATGTAATTACCTTGACTAAAAGATAAAGCTGCGGTGAGTGGCCTAAAAGCAGTGCCTGCATTGCCTAGAAAAATTTCAGCTGATTTATTTTTGAACTGACCTTGAGAGCCTTTAATGTGAATGTCACCATTCTTATTTTGTGTAAGATCAACTTGAAGTATTTTTAGCGCTTCAATCATATGATTTGTATCGTCTGATTGAAGTGGATGTTTGATCACTGTTTCTCCATCTGCAATCGCAGATAAAAGAAGAATGCGATTAGTAATACTTTTAGATCCAGGGAGAGTGACTTGACCAGAAACGGATTGAATAGCTTTTAATTTCTTTTGGTTTGTCATGCGCTCAGTTTAATGTGACCATTCGTTTCGAGTTTTACTTGCATTTTCAAATAAGGCTAAAATCTTTTTGGCATCTTCGTGTTCAATAGCTTCTTTAAGTAATTTAATTTGATTTTCAAAATGCTTAATATCTTCAAGAATAAAATTCTTATTTGCGAGCGTAATATCTTTCCACATCTCAGGAGAGCTTGCCGCAATTCTTGTGAAATCTTTAAAGCCACTCGCAGCAAATTTTAAAAGTTCATTAGCATTAACTCTTTGAGTAATCATATCTACAAGAGAAAACGCTAATAAGTGAGGAAGATGGCTAATTGTGGAAAATATTTTGTCATGGTCACTATGAGACATATTTGAAACTATTGCGCCTGCAGTTTTCCATAATGTTTCGATTTTTTCTTTTGCTTCATGTGACGTCTCTTGATCTGGCGTTAGTATGACATTTTTATTTTTAAATAAATCAATGTGTGCTGCTGTTGCCCCATGTTTTTCTGATCCAGCAATAGGATGCCCACCAATAAATTGGGAATAATGCGGCCCTAAAATTTGTTTTGCTGATTCTACGACATCTGATTTTGTACTACCCACATCAGTAATAATCGTGTGTGAAGATAAATGGGGTTGGATCGTTTTGAGTATGGAGGGAAATTGTGCAACAGGCGTTGCGATAATAATAATATGAGCTTCAGCAATATCTTTCTTTAAGTCTTCGCTTATTCGATCAATAAGCTTCAATCTAATTGCGTCGTTAAGGTTATCTTGATTTCTTCCGACGCCCACAATACTAGACGCAAAACCTGATTTTTTAGCAGAAAGTGCAATGGATCCACCAATGAGACCGACACCAAAAATAAGAATTTTATTCACTGTATATAGTTGATTTATTTGATATTGTTTAACAATTGAATTGTATCATGTTCACTATTAAATGATTGCCATTCGTTATTGATGAATAATTCGAAAGGCTTAAAGTGAGTTTTGTAATTCATCTTTTTACTCTCTTTAATCCAATAGCCTAAATATACATAATCTAATTTCTTTTCTATGCACCAATTGATAAGCCATAGTATGGAATAAGTGCCATAACTGAGCGATTTATCGTAAGTATCATAAAATGTGTAGACTGCGGAAATCCCATCATCAATTACATCAACAAAACTTACTATTTTTAAATCGGTTTGATCTTGAAATTGAATTAATCGACTATCAATATTACTTTGTAATAAAAATTCACTGTACTGGTTAACATCATCATCTGTTATTTTTGTTTTTTCATGTCTCATTTTTTGATATTCCAAGTAAAGCTTAAAATGATTTTCATGAAAGGAAAGCGGAAGCACCGAAGTTTGTAAATGCTGATGTTTCTTTATGATTCTTTTAAAGTTTTTTGAGGCGATAAAATTATTGACATTGATACGAATAGGAATGCATGCATTACATAGCTCACAATAGGGTTTGTAAGTATATTTACCGCTTCTTCGAAAGCCTTTTTTAATTAGATCGTTATAATGATGTTGACTGATTAAGTGATGAGGGGTAGCGACTAACGACTGAGAAGCAAGACCTTCTATATAGCCACACGCGTAACTTGTCGTGACATAGAATTGGATCTTATGACTGGAGAGTTCGTCAGGAAGGCTCACGTTTTAATGTAAGTTCTGAGTAATTGAATAAATTGATTTCGCATGATTTCTTTAGCACCAAAACTTAAAAGATGATCTGTTTTCATCTGACAGTCTATCACTTTAATTCCTATGTTTTTTAAATACTGGACAGCAAACACAAATGCAATTTTGGAAGCATCTGTTTCATAATGAAACATTGATTCACCAAAGAAAACACCATCTAAAATAACCCCATAAAGCCCGCCAACCAATTTTTTATTGAAATAAATTTCAAAAGAATGGGCTATTTTCATTCGATGTAATTCTGAATAAGCATTGATGATGCGATTATCAATCCAAGTACCATCTTGATCTTTTCTTTTAACTTCACTGCAATGCTTAATGACAGATGAAAAATTCTTATCGATTTCAAATTGATAATTATTTTTTTTAATTTTCTTGGAGAGCGATGATGAAATTTTAAGATCATCGGGAAATAAAACTAATCTTGGATTCGGTGACCACCATAAAATAGGTTCATTTTGATTAAACCATGGAAAGATTCCTTGTTTATATGCCTCAATGATTTTTTCAGCTTCGAGTGTTTTAGATATTGCGATAAGACCATTTGGTTCAATCAGCGCTTGATCAGTATTAGGAAAGGGGTCATGATTATCAATAAAAGCGATGGAACCAAAATCAGTTTTTATACATTGACCCATATGTTTTTGTGAGGAATGCTTTATTTAATTTTTAAGATATGAAACGTTTTTCAATATTAGTTATATTACTCTTAAATATCTTCTCAATAGCTCATGCTAATGAGCGAGGGTTGTTTTGGAAATTAAAAGCACCAAACGGATTAACACATTATTTATTCGGTACAATTCATACTGATGACAACAGAATTATTAAGTTCCTACCTATTGTAAAAAAATCTGTCAGCGCCTCGGATCTCTTGCTTGTCGAAATTACACCTGATAATCAGTCACAAAATTTGGTTATGAAAGATCATTCTCTAATATCTGATTTGACAGAAAATGAATTAAATCAAGTCAAAAAACTTTCAGAGTTTCATGTCATGTATTTTGAGAATGCCATCAGAATGAAGCCTTGGCTGTTGGCTATTATTTTTGATTCACCAAGGCCTCATACTGAATTTAATCAAGATTATCTTCTAATGGCCATGGCAGAAGATTTAGATAAAGAAGTTTTGGGAATCGAATCATCACAAGAGCATTTTGCGACAATGGATTCTTTATCCATAGAAGAGCAATTAATGATGCTAAGAGCAGTTCTAAAAAAAACAGAGAATGAAAAATTGTCTGATTACAATTTACTTATGAAGGATTATCTTTCAGCTGATGTAAATCAGATACGTCATACCGATGAGCGATTAACAGGTAAATTAATGCCAGAAGCATTGTGGGCTAAAATTAAAGTTCAACTTATGGATGAGAGAAATAAAAAAATGGTTGCAAGAATTAAAGAGCTTTCAAAAGATAAGCAGTTATTTATTGCAGTTGGAGCGTCTCATCTTGCAGGTCAAGATGGCTTATTAAATCAATTAAAACTTTCAGGATTTAAAATCTCTCCTATGAAAGCATTTGAATGATATGAAACGTCAAATTATTTCATCTCGCGGAAATCAACATTTTAAACATTTAAAAAAACTTAATGAATCGCCTCGTTATCGTCACGAAGTACAGCAAACCATTTTAGATGGTATACATCTTATTGAGTCTTATGCTGAGCGCTTCGGTTCACCTGATTCAATCGCTTTAATCGAGGGCGGTAATATTGATAAGATTGCATCTTATCTTACTGAAGATACACAAGTATTAGAATTTCCAGCAGCCCTTTTTTCTGAAATAGCACCCGTTATATCGCCTACAGGAATTTTGGCTTCTATAAACATTCCACATTTGGAAATACCAAAAAAACAGAATTGTATTTTGTTGTTAGAGGATATCCAAGATCCAGGTAATTTAGGCAGTATATTAAGATCTGCGAGTGCTTCAGGCGTTGACCTTGTTTATTTGTCTGATCATTGCGCCGACCTTTGGTCACCGAAAGTATTAAGAGGTGGGCAAGGCGCTCATTTTCATCTTCCATGTATTGAGAAGGCGATCTTTTCAGATATTACAAAAGCATTTACTGGAAAAATTTTAGCAACAACATTTAATGGAAAGTCGATTTTCATGGAAGATTTGAAAGGACCTGTTGCATTTATTTTTGGCAACGAAGGTAATGGTCTTCAATTAGAGACAATAGGATTAACTTCACATCAAATTTATATACCTATGGAAAAAGGCATAGAGTCGCTAAATGTTTCTGCTGCAGTGTCTATATGTTTATATGAAAAATATAGACAAGAACATTTTAATGTTTAATAGAATCACCTGAATCATTAAACACAAAATTTACTTCATCTTCGGTGTATTTGTAACATTCATTGCAGAAATCACAATGAATCGTGATTGATAATTGTTCTTCGATAATAGATTCACATTCTTTTTTTCCAATGAGGCGGAGCATATTCTCTACGCTTCTTTTAGAACAGCTACATGAAAATTTAGGAAAACTTGGATCGAATAAGCGAATGGTTTCTGAAGGAAATATAGCCTGAAGGATCTCAGAAGTTTTTATCTCGGGTTGAATAAATTTAAACGACTTATTCGCAAGTGTCACAACATTTTTCCAAGCATTTTTCATCGTATCAGAGTCAATTGATTCTACTGAAGAATTAAATGGAAGCTTTTGGATAAGAAGTCCATGGAAAATATTATCTTGAGAATGAATCCATAATTTTGTTTGGATTTGCTCTGATCTTAGCAGGTAGTTTTCAAGCAGCTCGCAAATTGAATTTCCCTCCATAGGCACTATACCTTGATAAGGTGTCTTCGCATTTTTTTGATTTAAAGTAATGATGAAGTGACCTTCTTTAATAAGATCAATCGCTACTGATGATTCGATAGGACCGCTCCATTTGACTGCGCCTCGCATGCCATGATTTTCATTACATTCAGCAATTAATAGTTTAAGGGGTCCATTGGTTTGAATCTGAAGAGTTAGCGAGCCGTCAAGCTTAAGTGTAGAGGCAAGAAGGGCGCTTGCTACCATGAGTTCACCCAACGCCTTATGAAGGTTTTGAGGTAGTGCTTGATGTTGGGTTGCTTCTGCAATTGTATGATTAAGCTTTACGTAGTTACCGCGAATATCGGTATTTTCAAAAATAAATCGATGGAGTGTGTCTTTGGAGTTAAGCATAAAATTTAAATTTCTATCGTTTTTATTTTAGGCACAAGCGAGATATCCCATAATTTCATGGCGGTGGTCCAAAAGTTTGTAAGTGTATTTTCTTTTTTAATGACCTCATAGTCTTGCCCGAGAAATTTAAGGCATGCGATCAAATTGTCTTTTATGTTTGAATGATTTATAGGGGTAGATTGATTTTCTTTGCTTAATTTTTTTTGATTTAATGTTGCAATAGGTATGTGTGCATAATGAATTGAAGGAAGGGATAATTTTTTTTGTAAGTATTTCTGCCTTAATGTAGAGTCAATGAGATCTGCACCTCTTACGATATTGTTAATATTTTGTAATGCATCATCAATCACAACTGCAAGTTGGTAAGCATAAATACCATCTGATCTTTTTAAAATAAAATCACCGAAATCTTTTAATATATTTTGTTGAATAACACCTTGAATCTTATCTTTAAATGCCATACAAATATCTTCTGCCTTTATTCTTAAAGCATGATATTGCGAATCTAATTTCTTATCTCTGCAAGTGCCAGGATAAATCATTCCATCAATACCTGCTAACGCTGAATCAGCAATTTCTTTTCTACTACATTCGCAAAAATAAGTATTTTCTTTTTGATTTAAATGAGAAGCATATTCTTCGTAAATATCGATGCGATGACTTTGATATATGATTTCATCATCCCATTGAAAGCCATGTTGGTGAAGCGTATTTAAAATAGCTTTATCACTCTGTTTAACAACTCTTGGTTGATCAAGATCTTCTATCCTAATTTTCCAGAGACCATTCTGATGTTTTGCATCAAGATAGCTAGCGACTGCTGTAACAAGTGATCCAAAATGCATTGGACCTGTTGGAGATGGCGCAAATCGACCTATGTACATTTAAGAGTCGGTATCAATATAAGGTGGAATATGCCAGTTGTGCAGATCTTTACCTAAAAGAAAGAGGTTACATTTGATTCGATCGTTCGTGGAGCTACTCACCATAAATTCATAACACCTCAATATGGCCACTTGTCCTTTTTCATTACGTTTCAATGTAATTTTTTCGCAGGCAACAGTCTCATCTAAGAATTGAAGACTCAATTGTTGGGATAGATTTTTGCCAAGTTGAATAGCGAGCTCGCGCTTTGAGATTGTATCAATCCAAAACCATGCAATCGCGATAATTAATGCAAGAAGACAATATTCCAACATGGATTCTAATAAAAAATAGATTTTGATATCTTAAACGGGGTTTTAAAAGACTTATATGAATATTTTGACGCATTCTTTATGTGCATCAAAATATGAATTCATATAAATGCACACAAATAGTGCTTATAAGAAGAATAATGCATAAATTTTAAGATAAAAAAATCACAATCTCTAATTTCTATTCATTTTTATATAAAATTAAGCTTTATATATTATTAAAGATAAGGAACTCCGATTATGGATAACTTAATTGGTGCAAATGATGTTTTATTTGTTTTATTAGGCGCGATTATGGTGCTTGCTATGCACGCAGGATTTGCATTTTTAGAAGTAGGTACGGTTCGCCATAAAAATCAGGTGAATGCATTAGTTAAAATCCTTGTCGATTTCTCTGTATCGACGCTTGCTTATTTCTTTATTGGTTATGGTATCGCTTATGGGGTCAATTTTTTAACTCCCGCAGAAACTTTGTCTGCTAAAAATGGCTATGAACTCGTTAAGTTTTTCTTCTTACTTACTTTTGCTGCAGCGATTCCTGCCATTATTTCTGGAGGTATTGCTGAGAGAGCAAAATTCAACTCTCAATTAGCAGCTACTTTTGCTTTGGTGGGATTTGTATACCCTTTTTTTGAGGGCATAGCTTGGAATGGTCATTTAGGTGTCCAGTCTTTTCTTGAGGGTCATTTTGGATTTAAATTTCATGACTTTGCAGGGTCGGTTGTTGTTCATGCGATGGGTGGTTGGATTGCTTTAGCAGCCGTTTTATTACTCGGAGCAAGATATGGAAGATACAGTAAAGATGGAAGGCTTCATGCTTACCCACCCTCTAATATTCCTTTTCTCGCGCTAGGCGCTTGGGTTTTAACTGTAGGTTGGTTTGGCTTTAATGTGATGTCAGCGCAAACTGCCAATGGTATCTCAGGGCTAGTTGCAATGAATTCTCTCATGGCATTAGTAGGGGGTACGATCGCAGCGCTCATTGTTGGAAAAAATGACCCTGGTTTTATTCATAATGGACCACTCGCAGGGCTTGTAGCCGTTTGTGCGGGATCAGATATTTTTCACCCTATTGGGGCGCTTATTACGGGTTTAGTTGCAGGCATTCTTTTTGTATGGGCTTTTACGCTCACACAAAATCGTTTAAAGATTGATGATGTTCTAGGAGTATGGCCATTACATGGACTATGTGGCGCATGGGGTGGTATTGCTGCAGGCATTTTTGGCTCTACTTACTTAGGTGGCATGGGCGGTGTGAGTTTTACATCGCAACTCATTGGGACTCTATTAGGTATCGGTATCGCGCTTTTAGGCGGATTTTTAGTTTATGGCATTATTAAGTATTTTTTTGGCATTCGCTTAAGCCAGGAAGAAGAATTTAATGGCGCAGATATTTCGATTCACAAAATTGCAGCTAATACAGAAGATTAGTTCTATCTCTTAAAAGCATCATATGAGGCCATGTTAAAATTTGACATGACCAAATTTCATATCATTATTCCAGCTGCGGGCTCAGGGACCAGAATGGGTTTGAGTCAGCCAAAGCAATATCTTTTAATTCATACACAAACATTGATTGAAAGAGTGGTTCGGGTTTTTGATAATATTTCACTTGTTCATTCAATCCATATTGCACTTCATTCAAATGATGAAATATGGAAAACACTTAATCTTTCTTTTTCATCTAAAGTAAACACTCATTATTGTGGTGGTGGATCACGAGCAGAGACAGTTCTCAATACATTAAAAATAATAAAAGATCATGTAGATCCAAACGATTGGATTTTGGTTCATGATGCAGCACGGCCTGGTATAGAAGAAAAAGATGTAGAGCATTTAATACATGCATTGAAAAATGATTCAGTGGGGGGTCTTTTGGCATATCCGCTAGCAGATACTATAAAAAAATCTGACGAAGAAGATAGAGTGGTTGAATCTCCATCCAGAAAACATTTATGGCAAGCACAAACGCCACAAATGTATCGATATAAAATGCTAAGTGATGCATTAGAAAAATTTGATGGAACTCCAACTGACGAATCTCAAGCAATTGAGCGTTTAGGTGAAAAGCCTAAATTAATTAAAGGTAATTTTAAAAATTTTAAAGTTACTTACCCAGAGGATCTAAATATCCTTGAGCAATTAATAAATAAATAGGCAATTACTATGATAAAAGTCGGACAAGGTTTTGATGTGCACCAATTAGTGAAGGGAAGAAAATGTATTATTGGTGGTGTTGATATTCCATTCCATAAAGGATTGGAGGGTCATTCAGATGCAGATGTTCTTCTTCATGCGATAGCGGATGCCATTCTCGGTGCCGCCGGCTTAGGTGATATTGGAAAACATTTTCCAAATACAGATCCTCTCATTAGAGACATCAATTCAAGAGAAATATTGAAGAAGGTCATTTTGCTCCTTCAGCAAAAAAAATATTCTATTGTAAATATTGATGCCACTGTCATTTGTGAGTTACCAAAATTAGCACCTTATATTGATCAAATTAAAAAAAATATTGCATTGGATTGCAACATAAATATAGATCAAATCAATATCAAAGCAACCACAACTGAAACGCTTGGATTTACTGGAAGAGGAGAAGGTATCGCAGCTCAAGCTATTTGTTTAGTTGAGTCTAATTAAACTCATTCATGTTTAAGTATTTCGAAAAGCTAGTTAATCCATTCCCTGAAGATTTTCTAGTCACGCCACCTAAGACTCTATTACCCTTTATTTGGTCATGTACAAAAAATCTTAGAGGGTTAATTTTATGTATGGCCATATTGACAGCCTTCATCGGAAGTTTTGAAGCTGTTTTATTCTCATACATGGGGTCACTCATTGATTTATTAAATCATTCAAATCGAAACGACTTTTGGACCCAACATTTTTCTCTGCTGGTATTAGCCTCAGTCATTTTAATCTTGAGTACGATTCTTATTTTATTCCAAACATTAATTAAGCACCAATCACTTGCTGGTGCATTTCCTATGCGTATGCGTTGGAATTTCCACCGACTTCTTCTTAATCAAAGTATGAATTTTTATCATAATGAATTTGCAGGAAGGGTTGCTGCAAAAGTTATGCAAACGGCACTTGCAGTCAGGGATTTATGGTTCATTTTGGCCGATATATTAATCTACGTTGTCATTTACTTTCTCACGATGATTTTAGTTGTAGGTAAATTTAATTATGTATTGATGCTTCCTTTTGTGGCATGGGTAATCCTTTATATTTTAGCTTTAATTTATTTTGTACCACGTTTAAGTGAGTTATCAAGAAATCAAGCTGATGCTAGATCTTTAATGACAGGAAGAATTACAGATGCTTATACCAATATAAGCACGATCAAACTCTTTTCACATGCAGGACGAGAAGCTAACTTTGCAAAAGTAGCCATGAAGGAATTTTTAGCGAGTGTAAACAACCAAATGCGACTCGTAAGTTGGATTGAAATTATTAACCACCTATTAAGCATGCTTTTAGTTATAGGTACTGCTTTGGCAGCTATTTGGCTTTGGTCAAGTAATGAAATTATGGTGGGTGTTATTGCCACTTCAACAGCAATGGCGCTTAGATTAAATGGTATATCGCATTGGGTAATGTGGGAAATGACATCACTATATGAGCATGTAGGAACACTTCAAGATGGGCTCAATACCCTCTCAATGCATCAAGAGATTAAAGATGAAAAAAATGCAAAAGATCTTCAAATAAAAAAAGCTTCAGTTTCATTTCAAAATATAGTTTTTAACTATCCCGCTCAAAAAAAATCTATTATTCAAAATTTTTCTCTGCATATTAAGCCCGGAGAAAAAGTTGGATTAGTTGGAAAATCAGGTTCAGGAAAATCTACGCTCGTAAATTTACTATTAAGATTTTACGATCTTCAAGCAGGAAAGATTATGATTGACAATCAAGATATTTCAAAAGTAAAACAAAATAGCTTAAGAGAAAAAATTGGTATGGTGACGCAAGATACTTCTCTTCTTCATCGTTCTGTTAAAGATAATATTGTTTATGGCAGACCTAATGCGACTCAAAAAGAAATCATACATGCAGCAAAAAGAGCTAAAGCACACGATTTTATAATGCAATTAGAAGATAATTTTTATAGAAAAGGTTATGAAGCACATGTCGGTGAAAGAGGTGTTAAATTATCAGGCGGGCAGCGGCAGCGTATATCAATTGCGAGGGTCATGTTAAAAGATGCCCCAATATTATTATTAGATGAGGCAACAAGTGCACTTGACTCAGAAATTGAAGTCGTGATTCAACAGAGTCTCTATCAGCTTATGGAAGGCAAAACGGTTATCGCCATAGCTCATCGTTTATCGACTATTGCGGCAATGGATAGACTCATTGTCATTGATAAAGGTAAGATTATTGAAGAGGGCAGTCATAACGAACTTATTAAAAAGAAAGGTTTATATGCGAGGCTTTGGAAACATCAAAGTGGTGGATTCTTAGGAGAAGCTTAGTGAGCAGTCAATAAGACAATAACTGCGCCACTACCACCGTCATGAATTCTTGCTTGCGCATAGGCTATCACTTCTTCTTTTTGCGCTAACCAATGTTTTAATTTATTTTTAAGAATAGGTTCTTTATTCTTGGAGTTGTAACCTTTACCATGAACAATACGAACGCAACGAATATTATTTTTTTTACATTCTGCAATAAATTGAACAACATAAGCTTTAGCTTCGTCTGAAATCATCCCGTGAAGATCTATAGATTTCTGCACAACCCAATAGCCTTTTCGTAGTTTTTTTAAAATATCAGGTGAGTGACCATGCCTAATATAGAAGAGCTCTTCCCCATTTTCTATATCATGAAGTGGTTCGTAGTGATCGCTAATTGAATCTATTAGTGCTTGTTTTTCGTCTTTTATGAAATTCAGAGGTACGGGTTTGGGTTTTTTTTGAAGTGCTTTATGTTCTTTTTTTTTCGGATTTATTTTTAATGGAGTTGCTCCTTTAATGGCTTCTCTGAATAAATTTATTTCATCTTTTTCGTTTGTGGCCATGACATTATTTTGTTAAAAATCTTTCTGCATCAAGAGCTGCCATACAACCTGTACCAGCACTTGTCACTGCTTGACGGTATATATGATCTTGAACGTCACCTGCTGCAAATACACCAGGAATTGAAGTAGCTGTAAAATTACCTTCACGGCCTGCATTGGTAACAATGTATCCATTTTCCATGTTTAATTGGCCTTCAAAAATTGAAGTATTGGGTTGGTGTCCAATGGCAATGAAAATACCTTTGAGTGCTATTGATTTGCTTTCATTTGTATTTACATCTTTGATTTTGATACCCGTAACACCAGAAGCGTCGCCTAATACTTCCTCTAGAACTTTGAATGTCTCAAGGACAATTTTTCCTTCTTTTACGCGATCGTATATTTTATCCATCTGGATAGCTTCAGCTTTAAATTTATCGCGTCTATGAATTAATGTCACCTTATTTGCGATATTTGATAAATATAGCGCCTCTTCAATTGCTGTATTACCCCCACCAACTACAGCAACCTCTTGGTTTTTATAAAAGAAGCCGTCGCATGTAGCGCAGGCTGAAACGCCCTTACCTAAAAATGCAGTTTCGCTTTGCAGCCCAAGATATTTTGCTGATGCACCTGTGGAAATAATAAGGGCATCACAAGTGTATTCGGATGAATCACCCACGAGTCGAATAGGCTTTTCTTTGAGGTATGTTGTATGAATGTGATCAAATACTATTTCGGTATTGAACCGTTTAGCATGTTTCTCAAAACGTTCCATTAATTCAGGACCCATGACACCATCAGGATCTGCAGGCCAATTATCTACATCTGTCGTCGTCATCAATTGACCGCCTTGAGCAATGCCTGTAATAAGGACAGGGTTAAGGTTTGCGCGAGCTGCATATACTGCAGCGGAATAGCCAGCTGGGCCAGATCCTAAGATGATAAGTCGGGCATGTTTTGCCATAAAAATTCCTGAAAAGAGTGTGGAGTTACAAACGATCAATTTTAGTTTTCATCGCTTGATTAAGCAAACCTATTTTTGATAGAACGAGGACTTTTTAAGGCTCTTTTCATCCTTTTTTGGCATCTCAAACTGATATAATTGATCAAACTTTCCGGGTACTTATAACCTTGTTTTTTAAAAAAAAATCAGAGTCTACAAAGGCTATTCAAACCGCTCAGGATAATAAACTGAGTGGGATTAAAAATAAGCTAACACGCGAAGCTTGGTGGTTAAGTTTAATTTTTTTAGGCTTTTATTTAACCATCACACTCGCGACATACTCAAGCCAAGACCCTTCATGGTCTCATAGCGTTAGCGGGGCAACTTCAATTCATAATGCTGGTGGCATCATTGGCTCGTATCTATCCGATTTCTTACTCTATATTTTTGGTTTATCAAGTTGGTGGTTAAGCTTTTTATGCTTCTTTAGCATCTGGCTTCTTTACCCACAATACAATAAAGAGCTAAAAGGTTACCGTTCTTTTTTGCTTTTTAATTATTTTGGTTTTTTTCTTCTTATTTCGTGTTCTTCCGCATTTGAAGCTGGTCATCTTATTGATCTGACAGCTCAATTTCCCCTTAGCCAAGGAGGCTTAATTGGGAAATTATTTGATCAAGTATTACGTGCATCACTAGGATATATAGGGTCAACTATTTTTCTCCTGACATCAATTGCGATCGGATTCAGTTTATTTACAGGATGGTCATGGCTGAAAATTTCAGAGCATTTCGGCCACTTTACTTTTGCTTTATTTCAAAGAGTGCAATTTCGTTATAGAGATTGGCAAGATCGTAAACATGGAAGAATTATTGAGCAGCAAAGATTGGAACTCTTAGAAAGCGAGCGTAGAAAATCTGAAAATAGATCTCCCGTTAATATTGAAACGCCAGAAGTTGAAATTAAAAAAAGTGAGCGCGTTCAAAAAGAAAAACAAATTCCTTTGTTTAATTTTAGCGATAATTTATTGCCGCCACTTCATCTTTTAGACCAACCCTCACATCAAGTCGAACCTCAGTCCCCAGAAACGATTGAATTTATCTCTCGACTCATTGAGAAAAAATTAATGGACTTCGGTATTGAAGCTAAAGTGATATCAGCTCAACCAGGCCCAGTCATCACACGTTATGAGTTTGAGCCCGCACCAGGTGTGAAAGGAAGTCAAGTCACTAATTTATCAAAGGATTTGGCGCGAGCCCTTTCTGTGGTGAGTGTTCGTGTGGTTGAGACAATCCCTGGAAAAACATGTATGGGATTAGAGATTCCTAATCCTAAGAGACAGATTGTTTACTTGTCAGAAATTATGAGCTCTCAAATATTTGCAGATACCAGCGCTTCACTGACGATTGCTTTAGGGAAGGATATTTCTGGTCGACCAGAAGTTGCTGATTTATCTAAAATGCCACATGTATTAATTGCAGGTACGACAGGCTCAGGTAAATCAGTTGCAATTAATGCATTAATTTTAAGTTTACTCTATAAAGCTAATGCTGAAAAAGTCAGGATGATTTTTATTGACCCTAAAATGCTTGAGTTATCTGTGTATGAAGGTATTCCTCATTTATTAGCCCCAGTCGTGACTGATATGCGCCAAGCTGCTAATGCATTAAATTGGTGTGTGGCTGAGATGGAAAGGCGTTATAAATTAATGTCTATGTTAGGTGTTAGAAATCTCGCTGGATACAATCAAAAAATCAAAGATAGCTTGAAAGATGGTTCACCAATCTCAGATCCTGTGAATCCAGAAAATACTGAACCTTTATCTGAAATGCCACTTATTGTGATCGTCATTGATGAGTTAGCGGATTTAATGATGGTGGTAGGTAAAAAAATTGAAGAGCTCATTGCAAGGCTGGCTCAAAAAGCAAGAGCCTCTGGTATTCACTTAGTTTTAGCAACACAAAGACCTTCTGTTGATGTTATTACAGGACTTATCAAGGCCAATATTCCTGCAAGAATTGCATTTCAAGTTTCCAGCAAAATTGACTCCAGAACAATCTTAGATCAGATGGGTGCTGAAACCCTTCTTGGACAAGGCGATATGTTATATCAGCCCGCAGGCTCAGGCTATCCTCAGAGAATTCATGGCGCATTTGTATCTGATCAAGAAGTTCATAAGGTGGTGAGTTATCTTAAGTCTCATGGTGAACCTAATTATATTGAAGGTATTTTAACTAACGAAACTTCGGAGAGTGGCGATTATAGCGATTCTTTTTCTAATTTCTCTGGCGAGAAAGATCCACTTTATGATGAAGCTGTAGAGTTAGTTCTACGAACTAGAAAACCATCCATCTCTTCAGTACAAAGACATTTGCGCATTGGTTATAACCGTGCTGCAAGAATTATTGAAGATATGGAGAGAGCTGGTCTTGTTTCCGCTATGCAAAGTAATGGCAATAGAGACATCCTCGCTCCCAATCAAAATGAATAAACTTTTTTTTGTTTTTTTAATAATTTCATTTAATGCATTTGCTGATGGGATTTCAGATCTAAATGCTTTTGTAAATAACATATCAAGCATGTCTTCCGAATTTAGTCAGGTTGTTTTGGATAAGAAAGGCTTAAAACTCCAAGATGTTGAAGGCGTTATGTTGTTTAAAAGACCAAATAAATTTAGGTGGGATTATCTAAAACCTTATCAGAATCAAATTATCAGCGATGGTGATCGACTATATATGTACGATCAAGATTTGAGACAAGTGTCTATTAATCCTATCGCCAAAGTTGCGGGGTCCACACCACTTCTGATTATTGCAGGTAAAAATATTGAAAAATATTTCATGCTTAAAAATTTAGACGATCGAGTTAATTATGAAGACAGCCAGAATATTAAATGGGTTGAAGCAACTCCAAGGGAAGAGAGTACTGGATTTAGTAAAGTTATTCTTGGCTTAACTGAAAATAAATTATCAGTAATGAAAATTGTGGATGCATTTGAACATACCACAACAATTAGTTTTAAAAATGCAAAATACAATGTGACTCTTGTAGATAATGATTTTTTATTTAAATTACCTACGGGAGTGGATGTTGTTCAAAATGGGGTACTTTCTAATAATTCGCCAACTTCAAAACCTGTTAATAAAGATGCAGAGCTGATTGCATTTGTGACTAATTGGGCAAATGCTTGGTCAGCCAAAGATACTGAAGTTTACTTAAGTAAGTATGCCGAAGATTTTAAAACACCTAACGGTGATGCATTAGCTTTATGGCAAGCTACAAGGAAGCAAAAAATCTCATCACAAGGAAAAATTCTTATTGAAATTGAAGATATTAAAGTGACTATGAAAAATGAAAATTTAGCCCGCATACAATTTAAACAAAAATATACTTCTGACAAATTAACTGAAGATTCTAATAAATCTCTCATAGTTAAAAAAATAGATGGTAAATGGCTTATTCAAGAAGAGACTTCAGGTAAATAGCACTCATGAATCAAATGTTTGAATCTAATCAATCCCACGTACCTCTTGCTGAATATTTAAGGCCGAAATCTCTCAGTGAAATTGCAGGACAAAAACATATTTTAGCTGAAGGTAAATCATTACGCGTCGCAATTGAATCAGGAAATCTGCCATCTATGATTCTTTGGGGGCCACCAGGAGTTGGAAAAACAACTATCGCACGTGTGATTGCTAATTCTATTGATGCTGAGTTTATATCTGTGTCCGCAGTTTTATCTGGCGTTAAAGATATTCGTGAAGCTATAGATAAAGCCCAGCTTAATTTACAACAATATAATAAGAAGACAATTCTATTTGTAGATGAAGTTCATCGATTTAATAAAAGTCAACAAGATGCATTTTTGCCTCATGTGGAATCAGGGCTCATAACTTTTATTGGAGCCACAACTGAAAATCCATCTTTTGAGGTTAATTCCGCTTTATTAAGCCGATCACAAGTCTACGTTTTAAAAATGCTGGATCAAGAAGATCTTCACTTGATCTACGAAAAAGCAAAGAATTATATTGCGCCCGATATTGAAGTCGATGAAGAAGCTAAGCAAGAAATGATTGCCCATATCAACGGCGATGCCAGACGACTACTTAATTTTTTAGAATTACTTTTTAATACGGCTACGTCTTTAAAAGTAAAAAAAATTGATCAAGATTTTTTAAAGAAAACGATTACAAGTAAATTAAGGCGTTTTGATAAAGGTGGAGACCAATTTTACGATCAAATTTCGGCACTACATAAATCTGTGAGAGGTTCTGATCCTAATGCAGCTCTATATTGGCTCCATCGAATGCTTGATGGTGGCACTGACCCACTTTATTTGGCAAGAAGAATTGTTCGTATTGCAATTGAAGATATTGGCTTAGCTGACCCAAAAGCACAAACTATTGCTTTAGAGGCTTATCAAATCTATGAACGTCTTGGCTCACCTGAGGGTGAATTAGCACTTTCAAACGCAGTGATTTATTTGTCTGTTGCGGCAAAAAGTAATGCAGCCTATATGGCCTTTAATGAAGTGAAAGCATTTGTAAGTGACGGTGATAATAGTGATGTACCTGTTCATCTTCGAAATGCGCCAACTAAGCTTATGAAAGAATTGGATTTTGGTAAAAATTATCGATATGCCCATAACGAACCTGAGGCATATGCAGCAGGTGAAAAATATTTTCCTGATAATTTAGACCCCATTGAATTTTATAAGCCTACAACTCGAGGATTAGAGAGTAAAATTCTCGAAAAAATGAATTATTTAAAATCTCAGGACAAGCTAAAGAAATAGGGTATTTATGATAGATATTCAGATATTAAGAAACGATATTGAATTTGTTAAACAAAAGCTTTTAAGTCGAGGCTTTGATCTTGATGTGAGTACTTTTCAGTCATTAGAAAACGTAAGAAAAGAGCTACAAGTAAAGACGCAAGATCTTCAAGAAAAAAGAAACTCTATTTCAAAAGAAATAGGTATTGCTAAATCTAAAAATGAAAATACTGATTTACTTATGAAGAGCGTAAATGCTATTTCTGATGATTTAAAAGCAGGCGAGTCAGAATTGGCTGAACTACAAGAAAAAATTAATCAGTTCATGCTGAATCTTCCTAATATTCCGCACGAGTCGACACCTTTGGGTAAGTCTGAAGCCGATAACAAAATAGTTAAGACGGTAGGTGAACCTAAAAAATTTACTTTTAAAGTTAAAGACCATGTTGATGTGGGTGCAAATATTGGACTTAATTTTGATTTAGGTGCAAAGCTTTCTGGAGCTCGTTTTGTAGTAATGGAAGGTAAGCTCGCAAGGCTGCATCGTGCTATTGCACAATATATGCTTGACACTCAAACAGAGAAACACGGATATAAAGAATGTTATACGCCGTATTTAGTGAATAGCGAGACATTAATAGGCACAGGACAACTCCCTAAGTTCGAAGCCGATCTGTTTAGCCTTTCACATAATGAAAACAAATTATATTTAATTCCAACTTCTGAAGTGACGCTAACAAATTTTGTTCGAGATGAAGTTATTAAACACTCTGATCTTCCTATTAAATTAACCGCACATACACCATGCTTTAGGTCAGAAGCTGGATCCTATGGAAAAGACACGCGCGGCATGATTAGGCAGCATCAGTTTGATAAAGTTGAAATGGTTCAGATTGTGCATCCTGATAAAAGTTACGAAGCATTAGAAGAGATGGTTTCACATGCTGAGTTTATTTTGACTTCATTAGAGCTCCCTTATCGATTATTGTCATTATGTTCAGGCGATATGGGATTTAGCGCAGCAAAAACTTTTGATTTGGAAGTTTGGCTTCCATCACAAAATACTTATCGTGAGATTTCATCTGTTTCAAATTGTGAAGCTTTCCAGGCTAGGCGCTTAAAAGCTAGATTTAAAAGTGAAGATGGAAAGAATTTATTTCTTCACACATTAAATGGTTCTGGATTAGCTGTAGGTAGAACCTTAGTTGCAGTTATTGAAAACTATCAGAATGAAGATGGCAGTATTTCGATACCTAAAGTATTGATTCCCTATATGGGCGGTATTGAAAAGATCTAGCTTTTCCAAATTTCACGAATACTTCCATTGTGGCTAATTAGAGCACCATGAGCCAAATTGTAAAAAATACCATGTTCCACAATGCCAGGTGTTAATGAAAGTATGTTATTTAAGTTTTCACTACTTTTTTCAGCAAAATTAAAATCAAGTACAAAATTTCCACATGAAGTAATGGCATAACCATCTTTTGCTGCATTAATTCTGATATCCCCTGTACCTTTTTTCATTAAGACATTTTTTACGAGTTCCCAAGCAAATGGATGAACTTCTGAGGGAATAGGGAAGTTGTCACCAATATTTTTAACGATTTTAGATTCATCAGCAATCACAATAAATTTTTTGGCTGAACGTGCCAGTAGCTTTTCTCGAACGAGATCATAGCCACGTCCTTTAAGTAAAGTAAGGTCAGATGTAATTTCATCTGCGCCATCAATATAAAGATCGATTTCTTTTATTTGATCTATTGATAAGAGCGGTAAACCAACTTCTTTCGCTCTAATCATACTGACAACAGAACTTGAGACCGCTCTTATATTTAATTTTTTTTCTTTATTTCGTTTAGCTAAAGCATCAATAAAGAAGTTAGCTGTAGAACCGGTACCTAGGCCTACAATCATATTTTCACTAACATATTGTAAAGCTTGATGTGCGACTAATTCTTTATCGTTCATGATATTCCCTCTAAATGAATGCAGCCTTTAAAGCTTATAATATTAATAATCATTTATACATGCAATATATGTCAATAGAAGCAATTAATCAAAATAAAGAATCACTATCAATCTTAAATATTGATGGCTCGGATAGCTATTCTTTAGCTCGATATATTCAAGATGAAATTATTAAGAGTAAAAAATATTTAGCTATTTTTACGGAAACTGCATTCGAAGCAAGACGTCTCATGGAAGAAATACTGTGGTTTAGTCCAAATTTAAAAATTAATCTTTTGCCTGACTGGGAAACACTCCCTTATGATCATTTTTCTCCTCATCCTGATCTGATTTCCGAGCGACTTCTTACGCTCTACCAAGTCACTCAGAAAAGTTTTGATGTAGTCATTATTCCTGTGACAACCGCCCTACATTTATTGCCACCCAAGAGTTATATACAGCAATTTAGCTTTCATTTTGCCAAAGGGCAGAAAGTTGATATTGAGGCTTTTAAAAATCAATTGATACTCAATGGCTATATGAATGTTGTTCGGGTTATGGCTCCAGGGGAATTTTCAGTGAGAGGTAGTTTGATTGATTTATTTCCTATGGGAAGCATAGTCCCATATCGCTTAGATTTTTTTGATGATGAGATTGATTCTATTAGAACATTCGATGTTGATTCGCAAAGAACACTTTATCCCGTAAATGAAATTAAATTACTCCCTGCGCGAGAGTGTCCGATGGATGAAAAATCGATCAGTACATTTAGACAAAATTACCGAGAACGTTTTGAAGGAGACCCCTCTCGCTCTTCGATCTATAAAGACATTAGCAAGGGCATTCCTATAGGTGGTATTGAATGGTATATGCCTTTATTTTTCGATGAGATGAGTGATATTTTTAGCTATTTCTCGGATAACACTATTATTTATAAGCACGGCAACCTTGATCATGCATGCAATCATTTTTGGCAGGAGACTGAGAAACGCTTTCGATTATTTGCTTATGATGCCGAGCGTCCAATATTAGAACCTAAGGATCTTTTACTTAAATCAGATCAATTTTTTAAATCTATTAATACATATGAAAAATTCGATTTAAAAAGGCCAGAAACATACGAGAAAATTCCAGATGTATCAATTGATCGAAAAAATATTCAGCCTTTAGCAAAGCTTAATCAATTTGTCTCCGAAAGCTCCAAAAGAATTTTTATCTTAGCTGATAGCTTAGGTCGCCGAGAAACCCTTTCCGAGCTTTTAAAAGTAGGTGGTATCAAGTTTAAATCTGCAGATGATTGGTCACAAGCTTTAAATATGAATGATCAAGTTGTATTAACTGTAAGCCCAATTCATCAGGGCTATATTTCATCAGAGCATATTGTAGTTACAGAGTCTGAGCTTTATGTAAATACCGTTCGCCAATCAAAAAGACGTCAGCGCGATAAGAATTTTTCAAGCGATGCTATGGTACGTGATTTATCGGAACTAAAAGATGGTGATCCAATTGTTCATGAACAATATGGTGTCGGGCGGTTTAGGGGATTATTTAATTTAGATTTTGGCGAAGGTGAAAGTGAATTTTTGCTTCTAGAATATTTTGGTGACGATAAACTTTATGTTCCTGTATCTAATTTAGATCTCATTTCTCGCTATTCTGGAGGACCTGCAGAAACAGCACCACTGCATAAATTAGGTTCTGACCAATGGGATAAAGCCAAGAAGAAAGCTTTAAAACAGATTCATGATACTGCAGCTGATCTTTTAAATATCTATTCTCAAAGATCTATTAAGAAAGGCTATGCCTTCAAGATTAATTTACAAGACTATGAAAGATTCATAGATGGATTCCCATTTGAGGAAACTGAAGATCAATTAACAGCAATTCATTCTGTCATTAATGATATGGAATCTCAAAAGCCTATGGATCGTCTTATATGTGGCGATGTAGGTTTTGGTAAAACAGAGGTCGCATTAAGAGCTGCTTTTATTGCGGCGAACGATGGTAAACAAGTCGCCATATTAGTACCTACAACACTTCTTGCTGAGCAGCATTACAATAATTTTATGGATCGCTTTTCAGATTCTCCTATCAAGATTGCTGAAATTTCTCGTTTTAAATCCAAAAAAGAACAAGCTGAGTCACTTGTTAAATTAGCAAATGGTGAAATTGATATCATCATTGGCACACATAGGCTTATTCAAAATGATATTAAATTTAAAAATTTAGGTTTGATTATCATTGATGAAGAACACCGTTTCGGCGTTCGTCAGAAAGAATTACTCAAGGCAATGCGGGCAGAAGTAGATGTTTTGACACTTACCGCAACACCGATTCCGCGAACACTATCTATGGCTATGGAAGGCTTGCGAGAATTTTCAATTATTTCTACACCGCCACAAAAACGCTTATCAATTAAAACATTCGTAAATAACTATTCAGAAGGCATTATTCGCGAAGCTGTTTTAAGGGAATTTAATCGAGGCGGCCAAGTTTATTTCTTACATAACGATGTTGATACTATTCTTTCAATGAAAGAAAAATTAGAAAAATTAATACCTGAAGCAAGAATTGAAATTGCTCATGGACAAATGCGAGAGCGAGAGCTTGAAAGAGTTATGCATGATTTTTATCAGCAAAAAGCTAATATCTTGCTTTGTACAACAATTATTGAAACGGGTATAGATATTCCTTCAGCGAATACAATTATTATGAATCGTGCAGATATGTTTGGATTGGCTCAACTCCATCAATTAAGGGGGAGGGTAGGAAGATCTCACCATCAAGCTTATGCTTATTTGCTCGTTGATCCCGATAGAAAAATTAGTAGTCATGCGCAAAAACGATTAGAAGCTATTCAGCTTTTAGAAGATTTAGGAGCTGGATATTATCTTGCCATTCATGATTTGGAAATTCGTGGTGCTGGTGAGCTTTTAGGAGATAACCAAAGCGGTCAAATGCACGAAATTGGATTTAATCTTTATGTAGATATGTTGAATTATGCTGTTAAGCAACTCAAAATAGGCAAAAAATTAAGTCTCGATGACCCACTTCAAAAAAATACCGAAATTAACCTTCATACCCCAGCTATCATTACAAATAGTTATTGTGGTGATATTAATGAAAGGCTTGTGCTTTATAAACGCTTATCAGGTCTCAATGATCAAAGGGGCCTTATGGAAATGAAAGAAGAGTTGATAGATCGTTTTGGTGTCATGCCTGAACAAACGCAATCACTTATTTCTTTTCATGATTTAAGAATTTTTATTCAAGATCTCGACATTAAAAAAATAGATGCAAGTGATGCTTCGATTCAAATTAGCTTCGCTAGCGATAGTAGAATAGATCCACTAAAGCTCATTAAGCTTCTCAGTGAAGATAAACGTTGTCGTATGAGTGGGCCCGATAAAATTAAAATAGCTGTTACGATTGATGACATTTTAGAGCGAGTTCAGTTTATTAAAGATTTTTTAAGCAAAATATTTGATACATGAAAAAAATATTAGTCTTATTTATAATTTTTAATTTTTTTAGCTGCTCTTTAAATTCACCTTTAAGTTTAAAGAAAGCGCCTGTCATAGGTGACACAACAGATACAATCCTCAATCATTCAACATGGGGTAAGCCTAAAAATAAAAAAATTATTGTAAGAAGTAATGGTAATGACGAGGAGTGGATTTACGAAAAAGGTATTCTTTATATTAAAGGTGGTGAACTTACTTCAATCCAGGAGTTCAATGAGAAGTAAAAGATTTAATAGCTAAATTTTCAAGCGCATCAGTTTAGGCACAAAATCTTCAATCTTATTGTTTTCTGTTTCAATTTCAATTTGCGCTATCGGTTTTACTTCATTGAAATGCTTACCATAGATATCCCAGAGCATACTTAAAAATGAATTTGAAGTAGGCTTAATCTCATCTTTCATTAATACAGATCCTATAAGATGGAGTTTCTTTTTTGCTCTTGTCATGGCAACATAAAGTAATCTTTTTAACTCATTTTCTTCTTTATCTTTCTCAATGTTATAAATCAAATCATACAAGTGAGGAAATTTGTCGTCTGATTCATTAAAAGCTGTAATGTTGTATATTTGATTGTTTTTTATGTAGTTGCCATAAACTATCATTTTTTTGTCTGATGTACGTGTTGTTGAATTTAATGATGGAATAATTACTGTATCAAATTCGAGACCTTTCGCTTTGTGAATTGTAAAAAATTGAATACACTCTTCAGCCGAAGGAATGTCTGATAAATATGTTTTTTTGATTTGATATTCGACTAATTCAAAATCAATTGCGATAGGTGTGCTTGATGTTTGTAAAATATTAAAAAATTTATTTATATCTACAATGTCATTTGGATTATGAAGACATAGTTCTCCTCCTAAGTTCATCCATACTGACTCTATCAGTCTTCTAATATGAGTTTTATTTTTGTTTTCAAAAGCATTTTTGATTATGTCGATGAGCCTGTTAATTCTTTTTCTTCCATCAGAGGAAATGGTATTCATTTTGTTAGCATCATGAATAATTTCCCATACAGTAGAGGTATGATCATCTTCAAAAAGTAGGGCTAAATCATTAAGCGTGATACCACACCATGGAGCTCTGAGAATTGCAAGCCAATGTATTCGGTCACTCAAATCAAGCATTGCATAACTTAAAGATAGAATGTCTTGAATTGATTGATGTTGATCTAAGGTATCAATTTCTACAGCATTAAATTTTAAGGTGGGTTTAAATTTACGAATGTAATTAATTAATTCTGATAGGTGGCTTCTTGATCTTGTGAGAATGGCAATTTTTTCATTATCAGGAAATGTATCAATTAAGTTACATACATACTTTGCTTCCTCTGTCTCAATATCAGCACTCTCTTCAAATGTTAATGCATGAAATTTGAATTCACTTGCATCTGGATCATCTTCTTTTTTTGCTGAGAAAAAAGATTTGTAACTTACAGCACCCTTAGAAATTGAGTCTTCTTTTGGCAGTATTTTTTCAAATATCTGATTTACCTCATTCACAATAAGAGAAGAAGATCGCCAATTATCTTTAAGTCGTATCGTTTCTAAGGGGATTGTATTAAAGCCATTTTTTTTGGCTTCGATAAAAATGCCGACATCAGCTTCTCTGAATTTATAGATGGATTGCATAGGGTCACCCACACAAAAAATTGTTTTCTGAGCTTCAGATGTCCAGCCATCTACTATTTTTTTTAAGAAATTAAAATGGCTTCTACTTGTATCTTGAAATTCATCAATAAGTAAATGTGAGATCTTGAAATCTAGAGACAATAGGAGATCACTTGCTAAATCATTTTTACCAAGGGCTTCATTGGCTATTTCTATGATCTCGATAAAATCAACTGTATTGCTCTGGCTAAATAGCTGTCTTAGTCTTTTATCGCATTGCAGAAGAAGATTTGCAATAGATTTAAGTTTTATGACATATTCTTCATTTATAGGTCTCGGAATATCTTTAATAGATATTAAACAATCTATATTAGGTAGATTTCGACATTTAGCCTTATAAATTTCTCCTTCTTTATCATTCTTAAATCCTTCTCGCGCTGAAATTGAAGTTCGCCTAGTATTTTTATCTGTAAATAAGATTTGTGTGATTTTTTGCCATAAAGGGATTTCTTCTATATCAAAATTAAAGCTTTTTTTATTTCCTAGCTTTATATCTTCTCTCAGCTTTGTATTTTCGAGATAGTGAAGCACCTGAATAAGATCATTCTGTTGATCATGATTTAATGAAGCTTTAATTTTTTGATAAATAGGTCTAATTAAATGATCAAGGTAGTCATTGCTTTCCTCGATAATTTTTGTATTTTCTTTTTGAGTAATTGTCTGGCATCTAGATTTCCATTGGTCTCGAATCGACATCATCGCGATTAAGCGACGATTAATCTTTTCGTATTCATTGTCATAGAGGGTAAAGACAATTTTAATGTCTTCCATAAGCTCTTTCGCCTGCAAAGTTTGTTTAACACATTCTTCGTAGTATTTCTCAGGAGCATCAGTAATATTCGGCTTATCACCCATTTTGTTTAATATAGGAATTTGACTGACGACGTTATGACAGAATTTATCAATAGTCATTACTTTAAGTCGTGATAGGTTGTGTTCGATGTCCCAGCCTTTTTCTTGTGAGCGTTTTAGAATTGTCTGAGCGAAAGGGCTATCGCCTTTTTTAATGCGCTCCAATATTTTAGATTTCATTTCTGAAGCTGCTTTCTTAGTGAAAGTTATAGCTACAATTTCTTCAGGGGCATCAACAATAGTGAGTAGCTTTAAATAGCGATCTGTGAGTAAGCGTGTTTTACCAGATCCTGCAGGAGCTTCTACAATAAATGACCTCAAATGAAGCGCTCTTTCTCTTAATTCGAAATCGCTCATTGCTTAGTTCGCTCAAATTGAAGTATTCGTTCAGGCAATCTTAAGATAGACTTAACTTGACAGTAAGCCATATCTTTTTCTCTTGTAAATATGACAGCTGCATTGCCTGACTCATAGCTTTTGACTGCATTATCAATTCGGCATTTCCAGAAGTCGATTAAATCATCCCAAGAACGGTATTGGGTAGCAGTAAAGTCTTTAATGCCTGGAAGTAGGTCCTTATCTCGCCCGATACCAATCCATTGAGGTTTTGCTGCATTAATAACACCAATCGCAATGCCATCCATAGGTTTATTTGAGGCAAAGAGGGCGTAAAATGGCATCTGTAGCTCACCATATGTATTTAAGAACCATTCGTTTAGAGTTTTTGTTGTGCCAGATTTATAATCAATAACAATATTGTTTTGATTCACTTCATCGATGCGATCAATCTTGATATTAAAGTTAAGACATCCCAACTGAATAGATATATTTTTTTCTGTCTCTTTGACTTTAAAATCACCTCTTTTTAATTCATTTTGAATCCATTTTTCAAGGTAGCTTATTAAGCGCATTTCCTCGATGTTAAAAAATACAGACAAGATCTTGGGGTAGTTTTTCTTTTCAATAGTTATATTTTTATGCACAATTTCTTGTATTTTTTTTGATAGCTCTTTTTCTTCTAGAGCGCTTAATAGAGATGATGATTTATATTCTTTCCAAAATTCTTCTAGAGTTTTATGGAAGAGATTTCCGCGCAATCTAGTAGTTAAATTTTCTTCATCTTCGTCTTCTATTTGCTTAGCACCAAGTCTAAATTCATAAAATGCCCAAGCAGGGCAGATGGATTGTGCTTCAAGTAATTTTATACCTGATTTAACTGTCTTTTGTACTTCAATCTTATTTGAAGTATTATCTTCAATATATTCTATAACATCATGATTTAATTTATTTTTTTTGTATATAAAATTTGTATCTTCAAGTAATTTAGAGGATACAAAGCTATGCATAGTTGGTGATGGAAATATCTCTTCTTCGCCCATTTTTTTAGCATATGAGAGCGTTACAAAAGGTGATGTATGAATGAATTTATCTAAAATTTTCGAAGCATTAAAATGACGTTTTTCGTGAGTGCTGATATGTCTATCATGCTGAATTTTAATGGGTATAAATGGATTGTATTGGTGAGGTATCGGCCAGTGATGTTCATTTAAATTCATAATCCAAGTAGCATCATAATTTTCATAAACTGATTCATGGAAGCCTAAAATATCAATTTTAAAATCGCCCTGATGCTGGTAATGATGAGTGGTTTTTTTAAGATAATACTGAAGTATATCTAGCATCTCCTGAATGGAAATTTCACCTATCAGATTGTCTAGTGAAGCTATTGTTTCGTTAGTTTTCTTCCATGCCTCATAAATACTTTCCTCAAAAACATCTTTCGGCATTAAAAGATTAGATTGAATATTTTCTAAATACATATCAAATGCTTTAATCCATCCTGAAGGACTTTTTTTGATTCTCCATTCATGATGTGAGGCATATATTTGATTCAAATGTGACTTTAGGTATGGTATTTCATCATTTAAGCCCTCCATTAAGTCAGATATTTCAATGAGATCTTTAATTGAGATATTGCCTCTTCGTTTTCTCTCCAGCTGGTTAATGAGTCTATAGCGTCTACATAACTCTTTACTATCCGACCAACCACTATGGCTTAAGATATTTTTAAGTTCATTGATTTTAGCGGCACCTCTCGCGGCTAACGCTATTAACTTTAAGTTTAAATAAATTGTAGATAAATGAAATAAGGGAGTATTTAGGGAAAACCGATAAATCCTTTTTTCTTGAGATAGGCTCGGCGTAAATGTCTCGGGATGAAATGTTTTGTCAAGCATGCTTGTGAGGCGATCGATAATTTGATCGAGCTGTGGCGTCACAATCAATACCTTTTTGTTATTCTCTATTTGTGTTTTACACCATTCGATAACCTGCAAGCATTCATGTTCTTCATTAAGGAAAACACGAGATTCAATATAAGGTGTTATTTGCGAAGCTTTAAAAAACTCTATATCCACTTGAGTTTTACATGCTTCAATAAATGAATCTTCAATAGGCGTTAAAAATTCAAAATTTACAAAACGAAGAGAGTGTTCAATTGAAATATCACCGTTTCTAATATGTGCTTCAGTAATCTTTAAAAGATTATTAAAAGTCATCACATTTTTATCGCTACAGTATTTTTTAAAAATCAGACGCCAAGCGTTAAAAAATGCGTGCTCTTCATTGCGTTCTTCGCTTTTTAAAGTATTTTCGCTAATATTGAATTGATCAATAAGACGATTGGCTTGAATTGCAATTTCACTTAGGTTTTCAATATTAGATAAATCAAAAAAAGATTTTTTATATTGTTTAATACTGTTTTCCCATAATAATTTTTCTTCAATGCCATTAAGAATTCTATTTGGCATGCTGATATTTTTGGTTTTTTTATAAAGGCTATTGATGAAATCATTTAAAGCCAATACCTTTTCTTTTGAATCAAAGCGTTGGCTAAATTTAAAAGCTTCTTTTGAATTGCGACAGAGATAGATAGACTTTTGCTCAGAGTGCATGCTTCTATTGTAAACTTATCCCCGTTAATTATTATTAAAAAATATGACTGATCGTAAAAATTACATTACCAAGCAAGGCTATCAACGACTAAAAGATGAGCTTGATTTTTTAGTTAAGGTTGATCGACCTAGGGTCGTGGCAGATGTTTCCTGGGCTGCCAGTAACGGCGATCGAAGTGAGAATGGGGATTATATTTATGGTAAAAAACGCTTACGTCAAATTGATGCAAGAGCTAAATTTTTATTTGGTCGCATTGATGAAGCAGTAGTGATTGATCCTTCAGCACAAGAGCAACAAGATAAGATTTTTTTTGGTGCATGGGTAACTTTATTCAATGAAGCCGATGATTCGAAGCATTATTATCGTATTGTAGGGCAAGATGAAATTGATACAGAAAAAGGCTTTATTAGTTGGGTATCACCTATTGCTAAGGCACTTTTAGGTAAAAGCTTAGAAGATGAAGTGAAAGTTGAAACTCCCGGAGGTTTAGTTACATTTAGAATTATTGATGTGGCTTATCATGAATAATAAAAGCCCTATTGTTTGCCATTTGATATGTAAGGTAATTGATTTTTTTGGAGATATTGGTGTTGCCTGGCGTATAGCAAAACAACTTAAGGTAGATTTTAATGTTGAAGTACATCTTCTTATTGATGACCTTTTGACTGCTCAGAGATTGATACCTTCAATAGATATTTCTTTTCAAAAACAAACAATTGATGGAATCTTTATTTATCGTTGTGATTTTAGTGAAGACTCAACATCACTTCCACCACCTCCAAATTTCGTGTTTAACCTTTTTAATATAGACTTACCACACATTTATAAAACACTCATTAAGCGCAATAAGTCTAAATACATTGCGATTGAATATTTATCAGCCGAACCTTGGGTAGATAATTTTCATTTAAAACCCTCTATAGATCCTAAATCAGGACTTATTAAAACTTTCTTCTATCCTGGCTTTACGAATCAAACAGGCGGCCTTATTCGCGAGAAGGGTTTGTTCTTGCGTCGAACAAATTTTGATAAATCTAAACGTAAAAAGGTAATTCAATCATTAGGCGGAAATCCTAATTTATATTCGATATCACTCTTTTATTATCCTATACAAAAAATCGAGGTTTTTTTAGATGCTATTGATCACTTAAAGAAAACTATACAATTTTTTATACCTCAATATCTATTTGATCTTTTGAGGCTAGAAAGTACTTATCAATCTATTAATATTATTCCTTATCCATTTTTAAATCATGATGATTTTGATGATTTACTTTGGTCATGCGATCTTAATTTTGTTCGTGGAGAAGATAGCTGGATAAGAGCAATTTGGGCCGGAAAGCCTTTTATTTGGCAACCTTATATTCAAGAAAATAATATTCATTTAATTAAGCTTAAGGCTTTTTTAAAGCGTTACTGTGAAGGGTGCGATCAAGATTTATCAGAGGTTTTAATTAAAATGCATGATGATTGGTCGAATAACAAATTTAACGAAGTTTTATGGCATAGTTTTTTTAAACTACAACCTCAACTAGAAGCTTTTGCATTAAAGCAAAGTCATCACTATTTCAAAGAGCCGTCATTTGTAGAGAGTTTGGTCGATTATTGTTCCGAAACTTAAATTTCGAGTATAATTTCTCCCTTTTATTTGGTAAGCATTCCCAAGGATCAATATTATGAAAATCGCTCAAGAACTTCGCGCTGGTAACGTTATTATGGTTGGTACTGACCCTATGGTCATCTTAAAAACTGAATATAATAAATCAGGTCGAAATTCAGCTGTTGTGAAGATGAAAATGAAAAATCTTCTCACTGAGGCACCGAGTGAAAACGTATATAACGCAAGTGATAAATTTGAAGTGATCGTTTTAGATAAAAAAGAAGTGACTTATTCATATTTCTCAGATCCTGCTTATGTTTTCATGGATAGTGAATACAATCAATATGAGGTCGATGCTGAAAATATGTCAGAAGCCTTGAATTTCTTAGAAGATGGCATGCCTTGTGAAGTTAAATTTTACAATGGCAAGGCGATATCTGTAGAGTTACCAAATTCTGTAACACGTGAAATTACCTACACTGAGCCAGCTGTAAAAGGCGACACTTCAGGTAAGGTTATGAAACCAGCTAAAATCAATACCGGTTTTGAAGTGATGGTGCCTTTATTCTGTAATACAGGCGATAAAATTGAAATTGATACACGTACTTTAGAATACAAAAACCGCGTTTTATAATTTTAAGCAGTTCCACCTACCACTAAACCATCAATCTTAATTGTGGGTTGTCCGACACCTACAGGAACACTTTGGCCTTCTTTACCGCAGGTTCCTACCCCTGAATCTAAAGACATATCATTTCCAATCATGCTCACTTTCTTGAGAACTTCAGGACCGTTACCAATTAAAGTTGCACCTTTGACTGGATAGAGTAGTTTTCCATTCTCAATTATCCAAGCTTCAGCTGCAGAAAATACAAATTTACCACTTGTGATATCTACCTGACCACCGCCAAAGTTAACTGCATAAATACCTTTTTTGACTGACTTGATAATTTCTTCAGGTGTTTTAGTGCCATTAAGCATGTAAGTATTAGTCATTCGTGGCATGGGAATATGCGCATAAGATTCTCTTCTTGCATTTCCGGTAGTGGGCATATTCATAAGTCTTGCGTTTAATGTATCTTGAAGATACCCCTTTAGAATACCGTTTTCTATAAGTACCGTCTTTTGTGTTTCATTACCTTCATCATCTATATTGAGGGAGCCTCTTCGATCTTTGATCGTTCCATCATCAACCACAGTAATATCTTTTGCGGCGACTTCTGTGCCAATTTTATTACTAAATGCGGAACTTCCCTTTCGATTGAAATCGCCTTCTAGACCATGACCAATCGCTTCATGTAAAAGAATGCCAGGCCAACCAGGGCCCAAGACAACAGTCATACTTCCTGCAGGCGCAGGCTTTGCATTTAGGTTGGTTGTGGCCTGATGAACTGCTTCATGTGCATATTGTTTTAACACTTCATCTGAGAAGTATTCAAATCCAAAACGACCTCCGCCACCAGAAGAACCTTGCTCTCTTTTTCCGTTTGACTCCGCAATGACGTTAATAGATAGCCTTACGAGAGGTCTAATATCGGCAGCAATTTTTTGTTCGTTATTAATGACGAATATTACTTCATATTCACCAGCAATCGATGCTGTGACTTTAGTTATTCGCTCATCCATTTTTTTAGCAAAATTTTCAATTTTTTCTAGAATTTTAATTTTAGCTTCTGAGGAGACTGCCGAAAGCGGATCTTGAGTGCTATATAAATTAGATATTATTTTGGCATGGTCGAGTTTATGACTTTGATTTAAATTTTTTGAAGCAATTGCTTTAGCAATATTTGAAGAAGACAAAAGGGCTTCAATAGAAATGTCATCGGAATAAGCAAAAGCAGATTTGTCTTTGTTAACGGCTCTAACACCTACACCTTGATCAATAGAGAAGCTGCCTGATTTAACCTGACCTTCCTCAAGTCCCCAGTACTCATTTTTTGTGTATTGAAAATAAAGATCTGCATAATCGACACCATGCGACATCATGCCATTGAGTATTTTATTAAGATCGTTTAATTCAATGCCAGATTGCGTAAGAAGCAAATCTTTTGCATGAGCAATTTTATGTTCCATGTGGGATCTTATTTGATGGTTCGATGTTTAAGAGCAGGTAAAGATTTACGAATAGATTTAATATATTCTTTATTTAAGAATCCTGTAATGACACCAGAACCTCGACTTAGACGATCAAGAACAGTTCCCCATGGATCAACGATCATTGAATTGCCGTGTGTTTCCCTTCCAGATAAGTGGTAGCCACCTTGAGCAGGCGCTAATACGTAACATTGATTTTCAATTGCTCTAGCACGAATTAAAATTTCCCAGTGCGCTTTTCCAGTGGTTTCCGTAAAAGCAGATGGAATGACAAGAAGATCAATATCTTTCATCGCTCTAAATAATTCTGGAAATCTCAGATCATAACAAATGGCAATACCAATTTTTCCAAATGGAGAATCCACAACTACAACATCGGTACCTGCTTCAATAAGTTTATCTTCGCGGTAATATTCTTCCCCCATATCAAATCCGAAGAGATGAATTTTGTCGTAGCGATGGACTAAATTACCTTTGTCATCATAAATTAGGCAGCTATTTCTAATTTTATTTTTATCTTTTGACACCAATGGAATAGAACCACCCACAATCCATACTTTGTTTTTCTTAGCTTGTTTTGACAAAAACGATTGAACTAAACCTTGGTCTGGTTTTTCTCTGGCTTTTAATTTTTCAGAATCTTTGTTGCTCATAATAGAGAAATACTCAGGAAGCGCTATGAGTTTAGCACCTTGGTTGGCAGCAATCGTAATTAAATTTTCAGCTTCATTAAGGTTTGATTTGATATCAGGCCCAGATGCCATTTGAATGCCGGCAATTTTTATAATTTCTTTATTGACTAACTTTGCTTTAGTTGTTTTTAT